>Charlie_p2__coassemble_997_pt1 | contig 48577 bp, 40 predicted proteins | sample Charlie_p2__metabat2_low_PE_014 | metagenome-assembled genome bin Charlie_p2
ACAAGCACAAAAAATGGAGGAAAAAATGATTTTAGTAAAGTATGAAGATTTATTGAAGGAGAAGAACTATACCTTAATAGATGTAAGAACTCCAAAAGAGTTTAGAGAGGAGCCTATTCCAGGGGCTATAAATATACCATTACTTTTAGATGAGGAGAGAGTTGATGTAGGAACTGCATATAAGCAAGTTTCTCCAGAGAAAGCTAAAGAGCTAGGAGTGGAAGCCATAGCTAAAAGATTACCAGAAATATTTAGAGAGGTACAAAAACATGCCAAAGGAAGATTGGCATTTTACTGTGCTCGTGGTGGGATGAGAAGTGGATCAATGGCGGCCCTATTTGAAGCTTTAGGATATACAACTTGGAAGTTGGACGGAGGATACAGAGCTTATAGACAATATATATTGGATAATATAAAAACATATAATAAAGATGTTAAATATATTGTGTTACATGGTAAAACAGGTATCGGAAAAACAAAAATTTTACAAAAACTTGAACAAAAAGGATACTCAGTTTTAGATTTAGAAAAAATAGCTAACCATAAGGGATCATTCTTTGGAGGAGTATGTGAAAAGGAGGAGCAGAGTCAAAAAAAATTCGATTCTTTAATTTTTGATTATTTCTATTGGAATAGACCAGACTATGTTATAGCGGAAAGTGAAAGTAAAAGAATCGGAAATGTCTATGTTCCTGAGGATGTATTCCAATCTTTAGGAGAGGGGATTCACCTATCTCTGGAAACACCGATAAAACATAGAGTGGACATAATAAGAGACGATTATGCAGGAGCAACAACAGAGGAGCTTCAAAGTTGTTTAGATAAAGTTGGAAGATATATCGGAGAAAAGAAACATGCAGAGTATTCAGAGATGCTAAGACAAAATAAAATTGATGAGCTTTCAGAAATACTTATGATAGAATACTATGATCCACTTTATCAAAAAAGTATCGATAAATACGTTTATGATTCAGAGATATTCTATGAAACTCTAGATGAAGGGGTTGAGAAAGTGGTGAGATATCTAAATGAGAAGGGTATTTTTGGAAAAGAGGACACTGAATAAAATTTTTATAGTTTTATCATCATTTGCTTTAGCAGTTCTAATATATCTACTTTTTAGAAGTAGAAAACTTTTTTATTATCAAATAGTTGAAGTGATGAATTTAGATCCGTATGTCAAATCTATAAGAAAGATAGTATGGGTCTACAGAAAGCATATTCCAAATTGGGTAATCTATTCACTACCTGATGGACTATGGTTATTTTCAATGGGAGTTTCTATTTTACATAATAGGGTTTTTTATAAAAAGGCTCAAAATATATTTAATATAATATTTATTGCTATGGTTGGAATGGAATTAATTCAAGGTGCATTTGGAGGCCATGGGACTTTTATAGGAACTTTTGATGGAGCTGATGTTATATGTTATACAGTGGGATATATATTCGCATCGCTACTGGGATATCTAAGTTGGAAAAAAAATCATAAAGATGGAAAAATAGAAAATGAGGTCGAAGTCTTAAGAAATGAAAGAAAAAAAATCCTAATAATTGTAATAGTTTTTACAATATTAGGATTCTTTCCGGCACTAGTCACTTAAATTACTTTAAAGTGATTGTATTATTTTCCAAAGATTCAATAATGGCAAGGGATTCAAGATGGATTCCTTGCTCTTTTAATATAGTTCCACCAGGTTGGAACCCTTTTTCAATAACAATTCCAACACCTTTTAAATTAGCACCAGCCTGTTCAATTATATTTTTTAATCCAAGAATAGCATTTCCCATAGCTAAGAAATCATCAACTACAAGAATATTGTCCTCTGGAGATAAAAACTCCTTAGAAACAGTTATATTATAATCTGTTTTCTTTGTAAATGAGTGTACAGTTGCATTATAAGAGTCCCCCATTGTAGATGGTTTCTTCTTTTTTGCAAAAACCATAGGAACCTTAAAAGCATAGGCAGCAGCGATACCAATGGCAATACCAGAAGCTTCAATTGTAAGGATTTTATTTATGTTTTTACCCTCAAAACGTTTTTTTAGCTCCTCTCCAATCTCTATCATTAAAATAGGATCGATTTGGTGATTGATAAAACTATCCACTTTTAAGATAGAGCTATCTGTAACAGACCCATACTTTTCAATATATTCTTTTAGTAATTTCATATTTGTTCCTCCAGTGTTTCTAATTTTTTTAAATCTTCTTGTGTATCAATATCAAAAAACTCTATAGAGTTTTTAAAGTTACATTTTATAAATCTCTCCTTTTTTAAAATCTCTCTACCACCACTATCACCCTTTAAACTTATAAGTGCTAAACGATACCTCTTTGGAAAGAGAACAGGAGCTTTTTTTTCGTTCCCAATGAAAGGAACTATAATCTCATCACACACTTGAAAATTATAGATGAGTTTTATAATGGTATTCTGTGTTAAAAAGGGCATATCTCCTGGAATAAAAAGATATCCAGAGAGAGAGGCACCAAGAGTTCCTAAAATGACAGAGTGGCTCTGTCCTAACTCCGCTTTGTCATTGCATATATATATAAATCCATATTTTTTACTTAAACTTTCATACATACTGTTTTTTCCAACAACTATTTTTTCAGTGAAATTAAGTTGAGATACATTGAATAGCGTTTCCTCTAAAATACTTTTCCCATTTTTCAATTTGAAAATTAATTTATTGCCTAAAAATCGTTTAGAAAATCCAGAAGCTAAAATAATAGGAGTGATATTTTTATAGAGAAAAAACTTCTTCTCAAAAATAGAACCGAAAAAAATATTACTAGAGAAGGTCAAACTATTTACAATATTAAAAAACTCTTTAAAAATTTCTAAACTTTCAATTTTGTTAAAGAAAAGTATCTGCTCTCCTAAATTGTTTTTAAAAAACTTATTTGAATTAATATACTCTATATAATCGTTTTTTTCAATAGTTTTATTAGGGTTAAAATATTGTTTTTGAAAAAGTTCAAATCTATGGATAGTATTTTCATTTTTTTCTTTTTTTAAAGCTGTAATATCAACAATAGCGATGGTTTTTGTAGTTGATGGATAGATTCTAGGCTCATTGTCATACCACCCTTTAAGAGGTTTATTAGAGCTTCCATCAGCCTCTATAAGTACATAATCAAAATAATTTTTCAAAATATCTAATTGTTCAAAACTTGTATCACAAATTTTATTATTTTCAATCTTAGAACAAAAAACATGTATAAAATTATCCTGAGGAGATAAAAAATCAACCTCCTCAGGATATATGAAAATAAAACTATTATTTTCTTTTGATTCAGGTTTGAAGATTTTAGTAGTTGTAGCAATTAAGACAGTGCCACTTTTTTTTAGTTCACTGGCCAGATAGAACATCAATGAGGTTTTACCACCAGCCCCTGTAATGGAGATAATATCTCCCTTTTTTATATTAAAAAGTTCTGCCATAACTCTCCTCCCACTAAAATAGTTTTATATATTTAAAACTCCCATTAGAACTTTTTCAGATGTTATAGGAAGGGTTCTAACTCTCACCTTAGTAGCGTTATAAACAGCATCTGCTATAGCAGGAGCTGGTGTATTTACAACAACCTCACCTACAGATTTAGCACCAAAAGGTCCTGTTTTTTCATATGAGTTGGAAAACTCAACTCGTATGTTTTTACAATCAAGTCTTGAAGGAATTTTATATTGCATTAAAGAGTCCGAAATAACTCTTCCTTTTCTATCATACTTAATATCTTCAAAAAGAGCAAGTCCTATTCCTTGAACAGCTCCACCTTCAACTTGAACTTGAACTAGATTAGGGTTTATAGGAGTACCACAATCAACAACAGATAAATATTCAAGAACAGAAACCTCTCCAGTTAAAGTATCTACCTCTACCTCGGCAAAACCAGCAATAAAAGGTGGAGGAGATGTTTCACCACCCCAAGTTCCTGTGGTAGTAATCTGGTTCATACCTTCAAAAGATATAGAACGTTGAGCAAATTCCTCCAATGAAATAGTTTTATCATCTATTTTTAACTCTGTTCCAAGATATTCAATCTTATTAATATCTACATTGAACAGTTTAGAAGCTCCTTTTAAAATCTCCTCTTTCATATTATTAGCAGCAATAATTACCGCATTTCCAGTGACATATGTTCCACTTGAAGCATAAGCTCCAGGATCATAAGGGGAGATATCTGTGTCAGCAGAGTGAATAGATATTCTATCCATAGGAATCTCTAAAACTTCTGCTGCTATTTGAGTGAGAACAGTATCACACCCCTGTCCCATATCAGTAACTCCAACCATAAGATTGAAATCCCCTCTATCCCCAAGCTTAATTGTAGCAGCGGCAGTATCTACTCCAGCAATTCCAGAACCCTGCATTGTAACAGCCATTCCAGCAGCTCTGATTTTATTGGGAGCTACTTCTCTAGGTTTTGATTTCTCTTTCCAATTGAATTTTTCTTTTCCAATCTCAATACATTTTTTAATATCTCCACTTGTTATATACTTTCCTTCACTAGGTTCAACGAGGTTTTTCATTCTAACATCACTAGGATCAAGATTTAGATGATGTGCTAGCTCATTGATGATAGATTCTACTGCAAAAGTACCTTGAGTAGCTCCATATCCTCTAAAAGCTCCAGCATTCATGGTATTAGAATAAACGATATTAGCATTGAATCTCATAGGAACAGTGTCATATAGAGGGAAAGTTTTATATGATACAAGGGATGTAACAGTGGGAGCATGCTCTCCATATGCTCCAGCATTGGAAAGAACATTTATATCAATAGCTTTTATATTTCCTTGTAAATCTGAACCAATTTTAACATCAAGCCTCATTCCATGTCTTGTAGTTGTACATGTATGAGTCTCTTTTCTATTATAAATTATTTTAGATGGCTTACCAGTTTTTAAAGTTACAAAAGCTGAATATATTTCACAAACAGCTGTTTGTTTTCCACCAAAACCTCCACCTATTCTAGGTTTTATAACTCTTATTTTACTGCTAGGCATCTCTAGTGCCCTAGCGAGATGTCTTCTAACATGGAAAGGGATTTGAGTTGAACTCACTGTAGTTAATCTTCCATTGACATCAAAATAACTATATGACCTATAAGTTTCCATCATTGCATGTATTTGAGGCTGTGTATAGTAAGTTCTTTCAAGAATTACATCACTGTTTTCAAACCCCTCATCCACACCTGGTTTTTCAGCATAGGCTTTAGAAGCGATATTTCTCTCTCTCTCATATCCGATTTCAAAATTAGTATGCACATCTTCTGGATGAATTACAACATGAGAATCAATAGCTTTTTCAAAATCTAAAATAGGTTCTAAAACTTCATACTGAACTTTAATTAGTTTCATAGCTTTTTCAGCACATCTTTCATCTTCGGCAGCTATAATGGCCACTGGATCTCCAACATATCTAACATATTCATCAAGAATTCTTCTATCATATGGAGAAGGCTCTGGAAAACTTTGTCCAGCGAGAGTGAATCTAGTTTTAGGCGTGTCCTCATGAGTAAAGATTGCCTCCACACCAGGCACTTTTAGTGCTATAGAAGTATCTATGTTTTTAATTTTAGCAAATGGATGAGGAGATCTTAATAACTTTATAGTTAAAACATTGTTGTTTAAAATTAAATCCTCAGTATAGGCGGGGTTCCCTGTAACAACACCAATACCATCAACTTTTTTTACAGATGTATTAACAATTTTCATTTACCATATCCTCCATAAAGTTTCTAATTGCTCTAAGTTGGGAAACATATCCACCACATCTGCAAAGATTCCCATTTAAATAGTGCATAATCTCTTCATCAGTGGGATTTTTTAACTCTTTTATCATAGCGATTACTGTTAAAGTAAATCCAGGAGAACAAAAACCACATTGCTCAGCACCCTCAGTGGTCATAAAAGATGCAAATTTTTTAGCTTCATTTGGGAAATGCTCAATAGTAGAGATTTGTTTTCCTTGTGCTCTAGCAGCAAGAGTACTGCAAGAAAGTATAGGAGATCCATTTAAAAGAACAGTACAAAGACCGCAGGCCCCAGTATCACATCCTCTTTTTACACTAAGATATCCCTCTTTTCTTAAAACATCAAGTAGATAGTCATCATCTTTAATAAGAATCTCTTTTTTTCTACCATTTATAGTAGTTGTTAATAACATTAATTTAAAACCTCCTGAATTCCTTTTCTAAGTAATGCTGTCAATAGAAGTTCTCTATAAGATTTAGAACCTCTCATATTTGAATCTAAAGGAATTTCCTCTCCAATATGCTTCATAGCATTAACAATCTCTTTTTCAATATTTTCACTTTGGTTGAATATATCCATAGTTTTTCTAGCTAAGATAGCTTTACCAGGTCTTGAACCAACAGCGATAGATATATAGTTATCAAAGTTACAAATAGCTAAATTTATAATAGAATAATCAGTTTTACTCTTTCTTACACACTGAAAAGATGTTTTACACTCTCTTTTTGGGATTAAAATCTCAACTAAAATATCTCTACGTATATTTTTTTCAGCTAAAAACTCCTCAAGTGATATTATCCCACCATTAAAAAGTTTAACTTTACTATCTAAAGCCAATAAAACAGGGATTAAATCAGAGAAACCGTACTTACTAAAAACTGTTGCTCCAACAGTTACATTTGTTCTAAATTGTACACCAATAATATCTTTTAAAGCAGTATTAAAAATATCTCCAAAATATCTATTTAATAGAGAGTTCGTTTCCAACTGCCTAAAATTAGTCATAGCTCCAATAGAGATAAAATCCCCTTGGTCCAAAATATAGTTTAGCTCTAAATTTGATAGATCAATAGCTGTGTTCCAAGGGGTATTTCCCATTCTTAAATAGGAAGTTCCACCTAGAATAATATTTTTTTTATTTTTTAAAAGTTCTGAGTAAGCTTCTTCAAGAGAAGAGGCTAGAAAAAATTTTGAAAAAGAAAACAAGTTAAAACCTCCAATTAATCTAATTTATTATGCAACTTTTTTAGTTAATTCCATTTCTTTAGTTGCTTTTTCTTTAATTTCGTCATTCTCTAGAGGTAAAATTATATTTAGAAATACAGCAATTGTTCCAGAAACAACAATTCCAGACCCACCAAATATAAGCTTTACACTTTCAGGAAAAACAGTTAAAGCTTCAGGAACATTTCCAAGACCGTACCCAAGTCCCAATGAAACTGCTAAAATAACAGAGTTTCTACCTTTTAAAGGTTCCTTTGTAATTAAGTTAATTCCACTAATCGATATCATAGCAAAAACCATAACTAAACTTCCACCTATAACACTAGCGGGAATAATTGTGAAAAGAGCTCCTATTTTAGGGATAAAAGCACCTACAACTAAGAACATAGCACCTGTGGCAACAACAAATCTACTCATTATACCAGTCATTGCAATAATACCTGTATTCTGGCTAAATGATGTTGTTGGTAAAACTGAAAACATAGCAGCTAAAGCACTTCCTAATCCATCTGCAAGTATTCCACCAGAAAGTTCTCTATCTGTTGTCTCTCTTCCAGCTCCACCCATTGTAACTCCAGACATATCTCCAACAGTTTCAACAGCAGATACAATAAACATTAAAATCATGGCTAATATAGCATCAAAATGAAATGAAAATCCAAACATCATAGGTTTAGGTAAAGTCAAATAATCAGCTTGAATAAGCGGTTGTAAATTAACTTTTCCAAATATTAAAGCCACAATAAATCCAACAATAGTTCCAATAAAAATAGATCCTGTACTCAAAATACCCTTAGTAAACTGTTTAAAGAAAACAACAGTTACAAGAACAACAGTTCCAATAAGTAGATTTTCTAAAGAGCCAAAATCTGGCGCTCCAACTCCACCTGCAAAACTCTTAATTCCAACAGGTAAAAGTGAAAGTCCAATAGAAAGAACAACTACACCAGTGACAATAGGTGGAAAGTACTTTCTAACTCTTTTGATAACAAGCCCTAAAAGACCTTCAAAAATCCCTCCGATTAAAGCAGCTCCTAAAACACCTTCAAATCCATATCTAGTTCCAATAGAGATAGCTACAGGTACAAAAGCAAAGCTAGTTCCCACAACAATAGGTAGTTTAGCTCCAATAGGACCGATAGTATACGCTTGAATTAGAGTGTTTAAACCAGCAACAAACATAGAAGCTTGAATAAGAAGTGTCTTTTGTTCAGGAGATATTCCTAAAACACCAGCTACAATAATAATAGGTGTAATGTTGCTAACAAACATGGCCAAGATATGTTGCAATCCTAATGGTAGAGCCGTTTTTAATTCAGGTACTCCGTCTAAGTGGTATGGTGATCTGTTTTTTTTCATTGATAATAATCCTCCTAAAATTCTTTTTTTGAATTTTACTCAAATATATAGTTGGGATTAAACTATTGTAGAAAATAAAAAAAGATTATCTATTTTCATCTTCTACAAGTGAAAAATAGATAATCTAAAAAATCTAGATAAAAAAATCTATTTATTTCACCCATAGTGGCTAATTTAAGGTTAGCCGTAGAAACTTCCGACCGTATTACGGATATATATGAGTAACTCTTTAACAAAGCCTGATCAATACAAACTTTATGTAAAACATTTTAACAAGTGCACTCAAAGCGCACTTAAAATATTAAGATTATGATATCATAACTCTTCTAACATTGCAATAATTTTTTCACTAGAATCGAGGTGTAGATAGTTAAAATGGGATTAACTTTTTTATGACCTATTCCCTTTAAAATCACTGGTGGATTAACATTTGGATATAATAGTAGTAAAGGATGAGAATCTCTTAAATCGTGAATTCTACTCTCTTTAACTAGCAAATCTTTTCATTATTATAAAAAATACTATGACTTACCTTTGTAATTTAAAAAATAAAAAGTTTGACAAACAAAATATTTTGTTTTAAAATATGAAAGTAAATGCTGTTATTTACGCCAACCAAAAAATAGTCAAAATGGAAGACCTCTCCCAAGGTCTTCTTTTTTGCTTCAATTGACATTTGAAGATTTTAGTAATATACTTGGAGCAACAAAATTTGATATATAGGAGGTTTTTATGGAATATGTACAAATTAGCGAAAAATTAAAAATGTCAAAAATAGCACTAGGGTTTTGGCGTTTAAATAGTTGGAATATGTCTAAAGAGGAGTTGCTAAGATATATAGAAAAATCAATAGACATGGGAGTAACAACTTTTGATCATGCAGATATATACGGAAGTTATACGTGTGAGAAAATTTTTGGGGAAGCCCTTTCATTAAAGCCAGAATTGAGATCAAAGATGCAGATAGTAAGTAAAGTTGGAATAAAATTAGTGTCAAAAAATATGCCTGAAAACACTTTCCATTGCTATGATACTAGCTATGAACATATAGTTAAAAGTGTTGAAAAATCTTTGGAAAATTTGAGTACAGATTATCTAGATTTAGTGTTAATCCATAGACCTAATATGTATATGGATGCCGATGAGACAGCAAGAGCTTTAACATATTTGAGAGAATCAGGTAAAGTTTTAGAATGGGGAGTTTCAAATTTTTTACCATCAGATTTTAATCTTTTACAGAGTAGATTAGATTTTAAATTAGTTATTAATCAAATAGAGTTATCCCCTTTAAAAACACATCATTTTTACGATGGAACAATAAATTTAATGCAAGAAAAAAGAGTTCCTATGATGATATGGTCTCCTTTAGCTGGGGGAGAGATATTTACATCTGGAGATGGAAATACAGTGGAATTAAGAAAAGTTTTGGAGAGGTTAGCTAAAAAATATAGCTGTGGACCTGATACAATAGTCTATACATGGCATCTATCTCACCCAGCTAATCTAATTCCTATTTGTGGAAGTGGAAGAGTAGACAGGTTGAAATCAGCAGTGGATGCTTGTGATATCAAACTCACTGGAGAGGAGTGGTTTGAGATACTAGTAAATGGAATGGGAAGTGATATCCCTTAAAAAATAAAAAAGCCTTACTATCAAGATATAGTAGGGCTTTTTTGTTAGACGTTGTTCTTGGTTGTCTCTCTTAAAATTAGTGAAAAAGGGACAGTTATTTTTAATGGATTAGTTCTGTTACTTTCAATTTTGTCCTTTAGAATTCTCACAGATTGACTTCCCATAAGATCAGAGTGAATCTTTATAGTGGATAGTGCAGGAAAACTAAAACTGGAAGCAGGAATATCATTTATACTAATAATAGCTATTTGATTGGGAATATTAATTTTATTTTCATTTAAGGCTTTTAAAACCCCTAGTGCTATAGAGTCATTTGCAATAAAAAGAGCATCTGGAAGATTTTTATTAGCAATCATAGTTTTTGCAAGATTATAGCCTGAGCTACTAGTAAAATCTCCAACATAGAAGTTATCTTCATCAACAACTCTCTTTAAAAGAGAGTATTTTATAAAAGCTTCCTCTCTTTCGTCCAAAACATTTTCAAAATCTCTACCTCCAATATAACCAATTTTTTTATAGTTACATTGAATAAAAAAATCAACAATACATTCAGATATCTCCTTTAAATCTGCAGTTATACAATCGAAATCCCTGTTATTGCATGAATCTATAAAAATTATATTATTGGATATTTTTTGTATTTTTTTTATTTGAATATCATTGAATTGTCCAATACATAGAATACCACTATATTTTTTTTCAGCGATACCAATATTGCCATTGTAGATTTTATCAAGATGTATATCTAAATTTTTACACTCCTCCTCTATAGAAAATCTAATAGATAGATAGTACGGATCATTAAACTCCAACTCTTCACTATAATTAAAAAGAGCTAAAAAATGTAGTTGTTCCTGCAAATTTATCTTTGAAGATACTCTATATCCAATTTTTTCGGCTACTTCTAAAACCTTTCTTTTAGTTTCATCCTTCACAGATAAAGTTGGATCGCTATTTAGTATTCTTGAAACAGTAGCAGAAGATAGCCCTGTTAGGTTTGAAATCTCCTTTAAAGTTGCCATGTGACCTCCTATTTATAAATATATTCTTAAATATATAATAACATATTTTTTTTATGTTGCAATAACTAAAAAATGGTTTTAATAAAAGTTTTACTAAATATTTTACTAAAAAAATTGACAAAATAGAATAAAAGTTGTATACTCCACTCATGTAGTAAAAAAACTTTAAAAGCACTTAATTGGGAGGTTATATATAAAATATGAACAATTGGGAAAATATAAAAAAGACGAATGAAAATAGAATGAGGGAAAGAGCATACTTTTTTAGCTATGAAAATGAAACAATAGCTAAAACATACCAAAGAGACAGAAGTAAAAACTTTATGCTTCTAAATGGGCAGTGGAACTTCAAATACTTTGACAATCCATTTTTAGTACCAGAGGATTTTTATAACACTGAGATGAGTGAGTTTGGAAAGATAAATGTTCCAAATATGTGGCAATTTGAGGGGCATGGAAAGTTACAATATACAGATGAAGGGTTTCCTTTTCCAATAGATATACCTTTTGTTCCAACGGATAATCCAACAGGAGCTTACCAGAGAACATTTAATCTAAATAAAAAATGGGAAGATAAACAAGTAATAATAAAATTTGATGGAGTAGAAACTTACTTTGAAGTATATGTAAATGGTAACTATGTTGGATTTAATAAAGGTAGTAGATTGACTGCTGAATTTGATATATCACAGTATGTTAAAAGTGGAAAAAATCTTTTATCTGTAAAAGTTTTACAGTGGGCAGATTCAACATATGTAGAGGATCAAGATATGTGGTGGACAGCTGGTATTTTTAGAGATGTTTATCTAGTTGGAAAAACAAAGACTCATATTCAAGATTATTTTATAAAAACTACTTTTGATAAGGACTATGTGGATGCAAAGTTATCGCTAGAGATAGACATAGAAAGTTTAGAAAAGACTATAAAAAAAGATTATAGATTAAAATGGACATTAAACCATAAAGATACAGTGGTTTTTTCTGAAGAAATAGATTCGATAGAGATTGATAAAATAAAGAGATTAAATTTAGAAAAGATGATTCAGGCACCGAAGCAGTGGACTGCTGAAACTCCAAATCTATATGATCTAATTTTAGAACTTATAGATGAAAATGGAGATATTTTAGAAGTAATACCTCAAAGAGTCGGATTTAGAGATATAAAAGTAAAGAATGGTCTGTTCTATGTAAATGGAAAATACTTGATGCTACATGGAGTAAATAGACATGATAATGATCATATAAGTGGTAGAGCAATAAATATAGATAGAGCTGAAAAAGATATTATTTTAATGAAACAACATAATATAAACTCTGTTAGAACAGCTCACTATCCTAATGATCCAAGATTTTATGAACTGTGTGATATCTATGGACTGTTTGTTATGGCAGAGACGGATGTTGAGTCTCATGGATTTGCAAATGTTGGAAATTTAAGTATGATAACAGATGATATTGAGTGGAGAGATGTATATGTTGAGAGAATAGAAAGACATATAGCTGCTCAAAAAAATCATCCAAGTATTATAATGTGGTCTTTAGGAAATGAGTCAGGATATGGAGTTAATATTCGTGAGATGTGCAAAAGAGCTAAAGAGTTAGATAATACGAGATTGGTTCATTATGAAGAGGACAGGGATGGAGAGGTTGTAGATGTTATAAGTACAATGTACTCTAGAGTTCAGATGATGAACTATTTTGGAGAGCATCCAATGGATAAACCAAGAATTATTTGTGAATATGCCCATGCTATGGGTAATGGACCAGGAGGATTGACAGAGTATCAAAATGTATTTTATAAGCATCCACACATACAGGGACATTATATCTGGGAATGGTGTGACCATGGGATATTAGAGTTTGATGAAAATGGAAATGAAGTTTATAAATATGGTGGAGACTATGGAGATTATCCAAATAACTATAACTTTTGTATGGATGGATTGATATTCTCAGATCAAACACCAGGACCTGGATTAAGAGAGTACAAACAAGTTATATGTCCAGTAAAAATAAGAGCTACAGAGAGTAAAGATGAGTTTGAAATTGAAAATAAATACTGGTATATAAACCTAGATGATATAACTGTTCACTATGAAATAGTGGCAGAGGGAGATATCCTATCCCAGGGTACTCTAAAAAGAACAGATATAGATCCTGGAGAGAGTTTTAAAGTAAAATTAGATGAAAAAATTGATGATAACAGAGAGGTCTATGTAAATTTCAAAGTTAAGAAAGACTCTAAAACACTGTATAGCTCAGAGAATTATGAGTTAGGAATCTACCAATTTAAACTACAGGATAGAAAAATGCAGGAAGAAAAATACATATCAAATAATAGTACAGCTTTAATCATAAAGGAGAATAGATTAGAGTTAGCTATAGAAGGATATAATTTTAAAATAAAATTCTCTAAATTAAATGGAAAATTAGAAAACTGGACTTCTAATGGTGAGAATATAGTGGAGAGAGCACCTAAATTAAACTTCTTTAAACCTATGATAGATAATCATAAACAGGAGCATAACGATCTATGGATTCCTAATCACTTACAAATTTTACAGGAACAATTTAGAAATATAGAGTTTAAATCTTGTGAAGAAAAGGTTATAGTGACGGTTAAATCTTTAATTGCCCCACCTGTATTTAATTTTGGAATGAGATGCACATATGTATATGAAATAGACAAAAATGGATATGTAACATTTAAGTTATCAGGAGAAAAATATGGAGAGTACAATGATATTATTCCAAAAATAGGACTGGAGATGGGAATAAATAAGAGATATCAAAATGTTGAGTTCTATGGTAGAGGTCCTGGAGAAAACTATCAGGATAGCAGAGTTTCAAATATAGTTGGAATTTATAAAAATAGTGTGGACGGTTTATTTACAAACTACCCATTCCCACAGGATAATGGAAATAGACAGGATATAAAATGGGTATCATTAACTGATCATTTTGGAGAGGGGATTTTTATAAAATCTAAGGATGCTATCAACTTTAGTGCTTGGAACTATACACAAGAAAATATATATAAAGCACAACATATAAATGAGTTAGAGAGAGCTAACTACATAACTTTAAACTTGGACTATAAAGTTTTAGGATTAGGTTCAAACTCTTGGGGATCTGAAGTTTTAGATTCATATAGAGTATATATGAATAACTTTGAATATGAATTTGCAATCTTACCTTACAATTCAGGAAGTATAAAAGGTAAAGAGTTATCTAAATACAGTTACTAGGGAGGATTAAATGTTAATTTTAAATAGTTTTGATGAGTTTAAAAACATATTTAGAAGCGGAAAAAAATGGATTAGATGTAAAGAAGCCATTGAAAACATACCGAATATAAAAGAGAATAGATATCATAGCATTGGGGATTCACTAGTTTATATGTTCAAAACAGAAAATCATAGAGATGATCAAGATTTAAAAGGACATAGAAGATATATGGACATCCACTACTATATGGAGGGAAAAGAAAATCTGGAAATCGCCAAGAAGAGAGAGCTAGATACAAAAATTAAATATTCAGATGAAAATGATACAGAGTATTTTCATGGGGATGGAGAGATTATAAACCTAACATCTGGAAACTTAGTAATAATTGAAAATGATGAAGCTTTTAGATTTAAAGGTGCAGAAAATTTAAAAAAAGTAATATTAAAAGTGACAATTGAGGATAATTATTTCTTAAATAAATAGTATCATGGAGGGTATATGTCAACAAGGGCAAAGATAGGAAAATTTTCACTATTATCAATGACAATAGCAGCAGTATTTAATTTTAGAAATGTAATTAATAACAATATAGAGATCGGGATGGCTTCGGCCCCTGGTTTCTTATTTGCAACATTGTTTTACTTTATACCATTTGTTTTTATTATTTCAGAGTTTGTTAGCTTAAATAAGGATTCTGAATCAGGGGTTTATCAATGGGTAAAATCATCACTAGGACCTAAATGGGCATTTTTAAGTGCTTATGCCTATTGGTTTGTAAATCTATTTTATTTTACATCTCTTTTACCAAGTATATTAGTTTATACATCATATGCTTTTTGGGGATATGAGTATACCTTTACTCCAATGACAATATCGGTGTTATCAATACTGATATTTACAGTGTCTACATGGGTTTCAACAAAGGGTGCAGAATGGATAGGAAAAGTTACAAGTTTTGGTAGTTCATTGATGTTGTTTATGTCATTTGCATTTATTATTCTTTGTGGAGGGGCATTAATTGGTGGAGTTCAACCAGCAACACCTATAACAATCCAAGCTATGACACCAACATTTAACTGGAAGTTCTTTGGAGCTATGGCATGGATATTCTTTGCAGCTGGAGGCTCAGAGGCAATAGGGGTATACATAAATGATTTAAAAGGTGGCTCAAAAGCTTTTGTAAGAATGATAGTAGTTGCAGGAATAATGATAGGAGGACTATATTCAGTAGGCTCACTATTAGTAAATGTTTTTGTATCACAGGATCAACTATCATATGCCTCTGGAATTTTTCAGGTATTTGTAGGTCTAGGAAATCATTTTGGAATAAGTCAAAAGATAATTCACCACTTTATAGGGATAGTTATGCTAGCAAGTGCACTGGGAGCACTTTTAGTTTGGACATCAGCGCCAGTTAAGGTTTTCTTCTCAGAGATTCCAAAGGATATGTTCGGAGAAAAAACAGTTGCTTTAAATAAATATGGTATTCCAGAAAGAGCAACATGGATTCAGTTTTTAATAGTTATTCCATTGCTTTTAATACCAGCACTTGGATCAGGAGATATAAATGAGCTATTGGGAATAATAATAAATATGACAGCAGCGACATCACTTCTGCCACCACTGTTCATAATGGTTGCATACTTTAACTTGAGATTAAATAAAGATCACTTAGAGAGAGAGTTTAAAATGGGATCTAGAAAGTTTGGTCTGATAGTGACATCATTTTTACTGTGCATATTCTCAGTGGCATTTGTAGCAGCGATTTTCCCAGAGGGGCAAAGTATTATGTTAACACTGGTTTACAATGTGGGTGGAGTTGTAATATTTATGGGATGGGCTCTATGGAAATACAATAGTTATGAGAAAAAAGCTCTAGGACTAGATAAGAAAAGATCTAATAAATTAGCATAAAAAAATAAAAGTACGGGTATTTAATGATATCCGTACTATAAATTTTTGTATAAGGAGAAAAGATGAAAAAAATATTAGCATTGGGATCAATTAGTTTCCTATTTTTTAGCTGTGTAGCAAAAGAGAGAGAAAGTAATAAAAGTATAAGTAGAGAGAACTATAAAAATATATTAAATGTCCAAGGAGAACCAAAAGAGTTTACATATTTTGCTCCAAGAAAAGAAACTGATAAGTTAGGAACTAACTATATAAATAGTTTTGTAGATTTGGGAGCTTGGCATGGATATTATCAACCAGAGTATGGAAAATACTCTATGTATGGTGGATTTGCAGGACCATTTTATCTGGCTGAAGAGTATGCTGCAAACCTATCTGATAGTTTCAATAGGATTGAGATTATAAATAAAGCGACAAATAAAAAGTACGATTTATCAAAGGCAAAAGTAAAGTTTGATTATATTCCCGGTAAGTTGATTCAAAATTATGAGCTAGAGGATATAACACTGACTATGGAACTTATTTTTGTAACAAATAGAACAGCTCTAATAAAGACGGCAATAGTAAATAGAACAGATAGTAATTTGAATCTTCAATTGAGCTGGACAGGAAAGATGTACAATAGATTAGGAAAATGGAATACAAAGAGTGAAAAGTATGATTATATAACATTGAATAACTCATTAAAAAAGTCTGAGAATGGAGTTATAGTTGATTTTAAAGAGAAAAGACTGGTATGGGATTATTTAATGGATGATGATACTCAATTTGAAATTAAGCACTCCTTACCAGTAAAAACAAAGATAAAAAATAATACATATAAGTCTCAAGTTGAGGAATCTATAGTTATACCTCCAAAAGATAAGTTGGTTACCTATACAACAGAATCTTATACATTTTCAAAGAGTGAAGCCAATAAGGAAAAAAATGTAGTGAAGGAGATATTAAGCAATAGTGAAGTATATTTCAATGAAAATGGAAAAAGATGGCAAAGTTATATAGATAAAACAGTAAAAACTACTGATACTAACTCAAGATATGATATAGCTGCTATAAAGGCTATAAATACGTTAATGACAAACTGGAGAAGCCCTGCTGGTGCTATAAAGCATGATGGGATAACTCCATCTGTAAGCTATAAATGGTTTAATGGATTTTGGGCATGGGATTCTTGGAAACAAGCTGTGGCTACAGCCAATTTCAATGAGGAGTTAGCTAAAAATAATATAAGGGCTCTATTTGATTATCAAATTAAGAGTGATGATAAAGTAAGACCTCAAGATGCAGGTGTAATTATAGATGCGATTTTCTATAACAAGGATGAAGATAGGGATGGAGATGGAGGAAATTGGAATGAAAGAAACTCTAAACCAGCATTGGCAGCATGGGCTGTTTGGGAAGTCTATAAAGTTAGTGGAGATAAGGAGTTTTTAAAAGAGATGTATCCTAAGCTAAAAGAGTATCATAATTGGTGGTATACAAATAGAGATTTTGATAAAAATGGTATTGCTGAGTATGGAGGGATGGTCCATAGATTAAATAATACTCCAGAGGAGATAATATTAGCAGCAGCATGGGAAAGTGGAATGGACAATGCTGTTAGATTTGATGTGGAGGGGTATGGAGCAGATGATATTGGTGTTAAGGTTTTAGAGAATAAAGATGCCAAAGGAGTTTTAGTGGGATACTCTATAAATCAGGAGTCTGTAGACTTAAACTCATTCCTATATGCTGAAAAAATATATTTAAGTAATATGGCAGAGATTTTAAATCTACCAACTGAAAAAAAAGAGTACTTAGCATCTGCAAAAAAAATTAAAGAGTATGTAAATACTAATATGTTTGATGAAAAAACAGGTTATTATTACGATTTACAGATAGATGAAAAAGGAAATAAAAAACTACTTGTTAATAGAGGAAAGGGGACTGAGGGATATATTCCGTTATGGGCAAATTTAGCCACAAAAAAAGAGGCAAAAAAAGTGGTAGAAAATATAATGGATGAAAATGTAATGAATACATACTTGCCATTCCCAACTTCAGCTAAAGATAATCCAAAATATAATCCTGTAAAATATTGGCGTGGTCCAGTGTGGTTAGATCAAGCATATTTTGGAGTAGTTGGCTTAAATAACTATGGATATAAAAAAGAGGCTCAAGAGTTAAGTAGAAAACTTTTTGAAAATTCAGAAGGGTTATTAACAGATGGAGTGATAAGAGAAAACTACAGTCCAGAGACAGGAGAGGGACTACACTGTTCAAACTTTAGTTGGTCAGCTTCAGTTTATTACCTAATATATAGAGATTTTTTAAGTAAGTAGATAGGAAAAACAAAAAAGCCTCACCAAAAGGTGAGGCTTAACTTTTCAAAATTGGCGGAAGCGTATAGGAATCGAACCTATCAGCGATTTAACTCGCCAAGACAGTTTTGAAGACTGCTGAGTACACCAGTAACTCATCCGCTTCCAATTTCACCTTCATTATATCATAAAGTTTTAGAAATTAAAAGTAGAAAAATTCTTTTTAAAGCCATTTTTTTCACAAAGATAGAAATTGTATATATTTTTATCAATATTATTGGCATTTAAAAGTTCCAAAATTTTATAAGCATCTTCAATATTTGCTTTTAAAGATAGCCCACAGCTGGCTTTTAACTCTCCAGGAAGAGGTATGATACGAATATCGATACCGCTATCAATTAAAAATTTTTCAACTTTCATAACTAGATGAGTTGAATCTATTGTTATAATTAGAAATTTTTCTGAACTCATTATGGTCTAATCACCTTACTAGCTTTCATTTGTTTATCTATAATATTATACATGTTAGTAATACTTCCAACAGCGATATTATTTTCTAAATGGTAGAAATTTAAACAAGCTCCACAAGATAGAATTTCAACACCTCTCTCTTCAAGAAGTTTTAAATCTTTTATAGTAGTTTCATTTGAGGCAGTTAGAAAAACACCTTTATTATAGAAAAGAATAGCCTTTGGTAAAGTTTCCATCTCAGTGAGAGTATAGATGAAACCTTTTATTAAAGTCTCTCCAAGTGCTGCTTCTCCATCTCCCATTTTGTCAGAAGCGATAACTATAACAGTATTATCTTCACCATTGGAAATTGAAGTTTTAGGTAGGATTTCAGAGTTAGTTTTATTTATTTCAATAAAAAATACTTCATTTTCCTCTCTAGTTTTAAAAGAAAATCCCATCTCTTTAGAGAATTTTTCTATATTCTCTTTGGAAATTTTGTTATCTATTGTTACCTCAACAACACCCTCTGTTATCTCTTTTAAAGCATTTTTTGTCATAATAACTGGAATAGGACAAGTTTGTCCAATAGCATTAACCTTTATCACCATTACACACTCCTTAAAAATTAATCATCTTTTAATTATACAATATTTATACAAAAATTTATACTTTAAAATTACAGAAATAGATAACAAAATATTTGATTTTTTTTTGCAAAGGTGTTATTATACAAGTTGTTTTAAATATTATACATTATAAGGAGTTGAGAATGAAAAAGAAGTATCTATCTGTGTCATCACTAGTAATGATGATATTCTTGGGAGTATTTGGATTTGGAAATATTGCCAATAATTTTAAAGAAGTAGGAATGTCATCCGCCACAATGCTAGTAATAGGAATAGTTTTTTACTTTTTACCACTTTGCTTAATAATGGCAGAGTTTGGAGCATATGCTCAGGATAGAACGAGCGGAATATATTCATGGATAGAGATTGGATTAGGAAAAAAGATGGCCTATTTTGCGATTTGGTCATACTTTATAGCAAATATATTTTATTTACCTACCTTGGCAACAAGAGTACCAACATATTTTAGTTTTGGATTATTTGGAGATGCTAATGTATCAAACACACAGACAGCTATACTGTCATTAATAGCACTGGTTATATCATTGGTTATAGGCGTTAAATATCAAAAGGCCATAGGAGCTCTTTCAAAACCAATAGGTTATATATCGTTATTTACAGTTTTAATTTTTTTAGTTGCAGGGATATATCTTCATTTAACAGGACAGGGAGCAACTGACTTAACAACAGAGATGTTTGTGATAAAAACTACTTCTAAGTCAGATTTAGCTAGATCTCTTGGAACATTTTCATGGATATTATTTGCATTTGGAGGAGGAGAGGTTGTAGGACCCTATGTAAATCAAGTGGAAAACCCAGAGAAAAATTTTGTTAAAGGATTACTTGTAGCTTCTATGTTAATTGGAATACTTTATGTTTTAGGAATTGTTTCTGTTTCAGCATTTGGAACTCAAGAGGACTTCTCTAAAATATCTTTGATAAATGCAGTATTGGCAGGATTTAAATTTATGGGAGACAAGGTAGGACTGGGAATTTGGTTTGTTAAATTGATGGGAATAGCATATTCATTGATAACACTGGTTGCTCTTATACTTTGGGGCAGTTCTTTGGCTGCGGGAGTATTTAGCGAAGCGCCAAAAGGAACATTTCCAGACTGGTTAACTAGAAAATCTGATAAAAATGGAATTTTAAGAAATGCATTAATATTTCAGACAATATTAGCATTTTTATTTATTGCTTTAACAACTTTTGGAGGAGAAGCGGCAGGAGAGTTATATTATAGAGTTTATGATATGACGACAATGGCATTAATTGTACCATATTTCTGTTTAGGAGTAAGTTATATCTTTTTTAGAAAAAGAGGATATATAGCACCGTTTCAAATAGCTAAAGGGAATTTTATACCTATTTTAGCAGGAATTTCAGTTTCAGCTATGACATTTATAGCATTTATTTTTGCAGGTTATGATTTTACAGTACCTATAGTGAAACAGTTAGATAAAATGAAACTATACTATGGTGGATTATTAATGTTTATGTTGATAGGTGTAGTGATTAAATTTTTAAGTGGTATAAATTATAAAGCTAAAGATAAGAAAAAGAAATAGACTAAATAAAAATGGAAGAACGGCTGTTCTTCCATTTTTGTTATTTTGTTTTATTAAATTCAGTTTCAGCAACAACTTTTAATCTAGTTAGCTGCTCACTTAGGATTTTTTTATTAAAAACATTGAAAAGTTTATGTAATGAAGTTCCTTTTAAGGTCCAAGCAGTAAGAATTAGATGAGTTTTATTTGAATTAACCTCTTCAAAGTCGTATTCAATTTTAAAATCAACCCATTTATCACCAATTTCAATTTGATACATCTTACCCTCTTCATAAGCTAAAACTTTACCACAGTAATCCTCTTTAAAACCATACATCTTTATTTTTTCACAGAAAGTAGATCCTACTATATCCTGTGTATCAGTATGCTTTTCATCCTCTAATCCTTCAATCCAAAGACCATGTTTGCTATAATCAGATATAAATTTAAATACAAAATCTTTTGGAGCTTCTATATCTACTCCTTCAACAAAAAATGGTATTTTTTCGTTTAACTCTTTTAGTTCCATACAAATCACTCCCATTTAATAGAATATAATATATTATTAAGTGATTTTATTAGATTTCCTTTAAGATTGAGTATTATTTTTTATTCTATAATTATCGATTTTCTTTGTAAGTTTTTTTTGGTCAAAATTTTCTAAATATATAAGTGCCATTTTACGATTTGATTTAAGAAGATCTCTAAACTCAGCTAGTGTAATTTTAGTATTTTTTTCAAGAAATAGATTTAATCTAGAGATTGCCTCTTGATAAAATCCCTTTAAAATATAGTAACCATCTAAATTTAGAACTAAGCCTTCATTTAATAGATATTGAAAAATATTTTTAAAATCTCTATTTAAAGTAAAATGTTCATTTATATGTTCCATAGTTAAACCATTAAACTCATATTTTTTTAGAAGAATCAGAATATCATCTTTAAGTTTTTTCTCATCTTTTGAAAGCTTCACTTTAAAGTTTTTAAGAGAGATAAGAGTATTTTTTTCTTCAAACTCCTCTTGAAACTCTGAAATTAAGTTTTCTCCTCTAAAGAAAAGATTATTTATTGTAGCTAAAGGAACACCTTTTTTTAATGGATTTTTAGCGTGAAAACTCTCTAAATATATTTTGATATCTGATTTTAATTTTTCTAAATTGTTTTTATGAATAACTGCATCAATTGTTTTAAATGTAAAGATATCTTTATTGGATATAGCATTATCTAAATTTAGATTAAACTCTTTATTTAGGTCATCTATATAGACAAAACCGCCTTTATTTAAAAGATATTCTGAAAGATTTAACTCCTTATTCAAGAGATAGTTTAATTTTTGCAAATAGATGTGGTTATTTTTTTTAGTGGGAACACCAAAGGGAGCTAAAACTCTTACTCCTCCAATCAAACGAGAAGTACTGAGAGTTCTTAAAATTCCAATATCATCAAAATCAACTGGAATCTCCTTATCCATAATAAGTTGAAAAAATATTGGATCTTTTTCAGTGTCATGAAGATATTTAATCTTACCATAGTATTCACCAGTACCAATATTTAATCTAACCTTAGTATTGTTTTTAGGAAGAGTATCTTCAGATAGTCTATTGAATAAAACATCAATAATTTTACTGTTTATAATAGTCTTGCTATTTGTTAAAAGATTTCCTCTTTCAATCTCTTTGGCAGTTATTCCAGTTATATTTAAAGCACATCTTTGATGTGAGGATATTTCATTTAAATCCTTACCATGATTCTGGATACCTTTAATTTTTATACTGATTTTTTGAGGATAGAGAGTTAAGTTATCATTTTTTTTAAGATCACCTATTGTAGTACCACTAACAATAGTTCCAATACCTTTAGGTGAGTAGATTTTATCAATATCCAATCTAAAAAAAGTATCGTTTTTATTTGAATTAACTACTTCAAACTGTTCTATCTCATTTAAAATTATGTTATAAAGATTCTCATAGGTGGATGGATCCTTTGAAGTAACCTCCACAATAGGAAAGGTTTTAAGAAAATCATCCTGAAAAGATTCCATAATTTCAGATTTTAATTCCTGAAGTCTCTCTTTACTTACCAAATCCGTTTTTGATAGCACAACTATACCATTTTTTATACCTAGGAGTCTTAAAATCTCTCTATGTTCAATTGTTTGAGGCATAATACCGTCGTCACATGCTATTAAAAATAGAACAAAATCAATACCTTTAGCCCCAGCAACCATATTCTTTATAAACTTTTCATGCCCAGGGACATCAATTATACTAATAATGTCTCCAGAAGGGGTTGTTAGAGGAGCAAAACCAAGATCAATGGTCATTCCCCTCTCTTTTTCCTCTTTCATAGTATCGGTATTTATATTTGTTAACATTTTGACTAAAGTCGTCTTTCCGTGGTCTATATGACCAGCAGTACCAATCACTATATTTTTCATATTACACGCTCTCTAAGAATTTTTTAAAACTTTGTACAATTACAGAGTATTCATCACTATGAATTGTTTTTAAATCAATAAAAAATTGATTGTTTTGTACTCTACCTACAATAGGGGTATCCTCTTTTAAAAAGGCTGTTTCAACCTGTTTTCCATTCAATGAAGGAATAAGAACACCATAGCTCTCAATAGTGGCATCTGGCATAGAACCTCCACCAATAATAGCCTTTGTTTCAATTATTTCGCCATCTATACCAATCTCTTTTAAAAGATTTTTTAAGATTTCAGCTCTTTTAAAAACTTCAGATAAAGGTTCTAGAATTCTATTTAGAGTTGGATTTTTTTCTACTGCAACTTTTTCATCAACATATTGTTTAAAAGTAAACTCCAGTGCACTGATCGTCATTTTACAAACTCTAAAAGCTCTCAGGAATTGATTTTTTTTCAATTTCGAAATTAATTTTTTCTTACCAATAATAATTCCACATTGAGGACCACCTAAAAGCTTATCTCCACTGAAAGTGATTAAATCTATTCCAGAATTTAGTGATTCAAAAATTGTGGGTTCTTTTTTTAAACCATATTTTGAAAAATCAACAAGAACACCACTTCCTAAATCTTCCATTGAGATTATACCATTCTCTTTTGCTAGTTCAGCAATCTCTTTATTAGAGACACTCTTTGTAAAACCAGAGATATGATAGTTAGAGGTATGAACTTTTAAAAGCATAGATGTATTTTCATTGATTGCTCTTTCGTAATCAATGAGATGAGTTCTATTGGTAGTTCCAACCTCAACCAGTTTAGCACTAGATAACTCCATAATATCTGGAATTCTAAAGGAACCTCCAACCTCAACAAGCTCCCCTCTAGAGATTATAACTTCAGTATTTTTACTAAATTCATTTAAACATAACATAACAGCAGCGGCGTTATTATTGACAACCAAAGCAGCTTCAGCGCCAGTAACTTTAGCAATCAGTTCTTCCACATGGGAGTATCTACTTCCTCTTTCACCTGTTTTTAAATCAAACTCAAGATTACTATAACCACAAAGAGAGTTTTGTAGGTGCTCTATAAGATCTTTAGAAAAAAGAGCTCTACCTAGATTAGTATGTAGGATAGTGCCAGTTCCATTAACTACTCTTTTAAAATTAAATTCTAAATTTTTAGTTAAAGATTTTGTGATTGCTTGCTCAATATCCTCTACTGTATATGTGGTAATACTTCCACCAAGAATACCTTTTCTAAAGAGGTCAATCCCCTCATTAACGGCATCATAAACCTCTTTATAGGGTTTATCTTTAAAAAACTCTTTTTCCTTTAGTAGGTCAATAATTTTATCTACTTTTGGAAGATTTCTTAGAAGAGTTTGTTTATCATTCATAATAGCCCCCTTATCTAACTACAATATATTTTCCATTGTATTTGTCCACTGTTCCAATTAAAGATGATTTTATTTTAAGACTATTAAGTTTTTCCATAATTTCAGAAGCATATTTTGAAGGAACTGAGAATAGCAAACCACCAGATGTTTGAGGATCTAACATAATCTCTTGTAGCCAGAAAGGAACGGCAGAAATATCAACTTTATCATTTAAATAGTTTCTATTTTTTTGTCCCATAGAGTTTATATAAAACTCTTTAGCAAACTCCTTGGCAATTTCTAAATAAGGGATTAACTCCTGCTCTAAAATAAATGTTTTTTCAGAAGCTACAGCCATTTCATAGGCATGACCTAAAAATCCAAATCCCGTAATATCTGTACAAGCTGTAACAGGATAATTTTTTATAATCTCAGCAGAGTATTTATTTAAAGTTGTCATTACTTCAATCCATTCTGCTTTTATCTCTTCTGAAAGTGTTTCAACTTTGGAAGCTGTGGAAATAATACCTGTTCCAAGAGGCTTAGTTATAATTAAAACATCTCCCTCTTGAGAACCATAATTTTTTAAAACTTTCTCTGGATGAACTAGTCCTGTAACTGAAAGTCCATATTTAATTTCAGGATCATGAATGGAGTGTCCACCACTTAGGACAGCTCCAGATTCAGCAATCTTTTCCGCTCCCCCTCTTAAAATCTCACCTAAGATTTCAATATTTTCTTTTTCCGGAAAGCATACTATATTCATAGCTGTTCTAGGTTCTCCCCCCATTGCATAGACATCGCTTAAAGAGTTAGCAGCAGCTATCTGTCCAAATATATATGGATCATCAATCATTGGTGTAAAGAAATCTAAAGTTTGAATTAAAGCTATCTCATCTGTTAATTTATATATAGCAGCATCATCAGATTTTTCAAAACCAACAATTAAATTTTTATCCTCCACACTTGGAAGATTTTTTAATAAATTTGAAAGAACCTCCGGTCCTATCTTACTTGCTCAACCACCAATTGAGCATCTATCTAATAAAAGTTTCATTACGTACCTCCTCATAAAAAAATGAACCTACAAATTATACCACAGTTATATATTTAATACCATACCACCTTCAAGATTATCAACAGTGGATACAGTTATACTACTCTTATTCAAAATTTCTAAAAGTGTTATTAAAATTAGATTTCCAGCTATAATGACATCAGCTCTATTAGGTTCTAGTCCAATAATTTTTTTACGATCTTCCAGAGTTTTATTGAGGAAAAGATATAGATTTTCTTCTAAATCCATTTTTGATAATACATACTCATTAATCTCCTTCTCCACAAATTTAGGAAGTTTTTTTATGATAGAAACATTTGTGGTAACAGTACCAGCAACTCCAATTATTTTAAAAGAAATATTTTCAAATTTGCTTAATTCATTGAAAAACCCTTTTAGATAATTACGTGCAGATAGAAGAGTTTCTTCATTGTAGTTTTCATCAGAGAAAAACATCTCTGTAAGTTTTACTACGCCAATAGGGAAGCTTTTAACATAATCAATCCCGTTATAATCCCCTATTGTAATTTCGCTACTACCTCCGCCAACGTCAATAGTTGCTATTTTTTCTCTATATATATTACTATTCCCATTAAAGCTAAGTTTAGCTTCAATCTCTCCAGGAATTACAAGGGTATTTATATTAAATTCATTTTTTATACCTTGCACAAACATGCTTCCATTACTTGCCTCTCTTGTGGCAGCAGTGGCAAAGGCAATAAGTTCAGTGACACCCATAGAGTCAGCTTTTTCCTTAAACTTTTTAATAATATGATAGGTTTTTTCAATAGATTCCTTTGAAAGAACTCCAGTTTGATTTAGATTTTTACCTAGTCTAGAAACATCTAAATCCTTGTATAGTGGTGTAATAATCTCTATTCTATTATCAGTTTTTTCTACTTCTGCTATAAAAATTCTACATGAATTAGTTCCAATATCAATAACACCCTTTAAAAATCTATTTTTAAAAGAGTGATTAACTTCACAGATAAGCTCTTTTGTAATTGGCATATTTTCTAAAATCCCATTTTTATCCACAATAAATTTTATTTTATCATTGGAATTCTTTTTATCTTTTTTCATGACACTTATTAAAGTTTTTTCCTCTATATGGATAGGAGTACAATCAATCTTATAGAGATTAAATATATCCTTAATAGTTTTAATATATTCATCTGTAATAAAACCTAAAAGTTTAGATATTTCCATTTCAAAGATAATCCCTTTAGCAACCCCTTCTCCATGGGACATATATTGATAATCAAAAATTGTCTCTAAAGCATGACCATAGGTATGACCCAGATTTAAAAAAGCTCTATCCCCTTTTTCAAACTCATCTTTTTCAACAAACTCTTTTTTTATTTTACAAGATTCATAGATCATCTCAATTAAGACCTCAGGTTTTAATTTTAAAATATCTCTATGAGCTTCAATCAAAAATTTAAAGTAAGCTTTATTCTTAGATATAATACTATGTTTAATAACCTCTCCCATTCCAGATTTAAACTGACATGAAGGTAGGGTTTTTAAAAAATCAATATCTATAAGAACACCTATAGGTTGTTTAAAAGATCCGATTAAGTTTTTTCCAAGAGGGTGATTAATTGCAACTTTTCCCCCTATACTAGCATCAACTTGAGCCAAAAGAGATGTAGGAACCTGTAAAAAATCCAACCCTCTCATAAAAGTAGATGCGATGAATCCACCTAAGTCGCATACCACTCCACCTCCAACACATACAATCAAAGAGTTTCTAGAGAAGTTATTTTCTATTAAAAATGAAAAAATTTTCATAGAGGTTTCCATATTTTTGTGGATTTCCCCATCCTCTATCTCATATTTATATGTCTTTTTTTTTGGAAGATTACTAGCAAGTTTATGACTATATAGATTGCCAATGGTTTTATTTGTAAGTAGCAATATTTTATCATAGTTTTCAGTAAACTCATTAAGTCTATTTATTGTATTTTGTCCAATAAGAATGTCGTATGAATTTATAGAAGTCTTCATAACCAGATTTTTCATAATTGGTCTCCTTTTAGTTTAGTATATATATTAAAGTATAATATTTTTATAAAAAAAAAGCAAATTTAGCAAAAAAATGTTTGCATAAAACACAATAAAGCTTATAATATGAACATAAAGAAGATTTTGGAGGGGAAAATGAAAAAGAGAGTACTGTTTTTATTAGCACTTAGTACAATAGTGTTGGCACAGGGTGAAAAAGCCTATATTGGTAAAGGAAATGGCTATGGTGGAGAGTTAAAAGTAAATGTAAAAACTAAGGGAGACGAGATAGTGGATTTAGAGCTGGTATCCCATAAGGAGACTTCACCAGTTGTGAAAAGAGCTTTTCCTATAATTAAAGATAGAATTTTAAAGGCTCAAAGCCCTATTGTAGATAGTGTATCAGGTGCAACTTATACATCTTTTGGTGTAAAAAGAGCTGTGGCTCAAGCACTGAAGGCTCAGGGGAAGGATTATGGGAAAATAACAATGAGCACTAGTGCACCTGAGGAAAAGATAGCTTATTTGGAACCTGTAAATACAGATATAGTAATAGTTGGAGGAGGGCCAGCTGGGCTTGCAGCAGCTATATCAGCAAAAGAAGCGGGAGCTAATAATATAATTTTAGTCGAAAAATTAGATATATTAAGTGGGAATGGAAAATTTGATATGAACTTTTTTGACCTAATAAACTCAGAGGCTCAGAAAAAAAATGGGACATACGATACTGTAGAAGCTTTTGTAAAGGATAAAGCTAATAAAATGGACACAATAGAAAGAACTCAGGCACAAGCAGAGGGAGCATTTAAATTAGATAGTTGGTTAAGAGGAATGGGAATAGAACTAAATTATAACTATGGACTTAGAAATCATATGGCTGAAAAAAATGCCTATGCAGGAGAGGAGATTCAAGATGGACTTGAAAATAGAGCTAAAGAGTTAGGAATAGATATTAGAACTGGAACTAAAGGGATTGATTTAATTGTTGAAAATGGAGAGGTAACAGGAGTTAAAGTTCAAAATAAAAATAAATTTTATGATATAAATGCTAAAGCTGTTATTCTTGCCACTGGAGGTTTCTCTCACAATAAGGAGTTACTTGCAAAGTATGCTCCTGGTTCAGAGACATTGGCTACATCAAATCAGATGTCAGCCACTGGTGACTTTATTCCAGTGTTTGAAAAAAACAATTTAAAAATGGATAATTTAGATGTGTTAAGTATATTCTCTTTTATACTTGTTCCAAGTAGGGATTTAACAGGTGGTGGAGAGGGATATGTTCTAGTAAATCAGGAGGGAAAAACTTTTTTAAAGGATAAACCTACAAGTATGGAAAGAGCTAAATCCATTGAAGCTCAAACAGGTGGATATGCATACTACATCTATGATCAAGATCTATATGACTCTTTCTATCGTTTACAAAAACATAATAGTTTAGGGCTTCATACAAAAGCTGAAACAATAGAGGAGTTAGCAAAGAAACTAAACATTCCTACAGATGAGTTAAAAAAAGCTACAAAAACATTAAAAAAGAGTGGTCCATACTATGGTGCTAAAGTGCAATCGGCTGTCCATATGACAAAGGGTGGTGTTGTAGCGGATGAAAAGACACAGGTAATAAATACAAAAGGTGAAAAAGTAAAGGGCTTATATGCAGCAGGAGAGGTAACTAGTACAAGTGCAGCATATAGTGCGGCAGTTGTATTCGGTCGTATCGCTGGAGAGGAAGCTGCAAAATCCTTAAAATAGGCAAAAGAAGAGGGATATAGATAGAATTATCCCTCTGTTTATTTACAAAAAATAAAAAATATGATATTTTATAGAAAAGTCAAAAAGACTGGAGGTAAAAAAATGCAAGGTTTAAAAACATTTATATTAATGCTAGTAATGACCTTATTGCTATTATTTATAGGTGGAGCTATAGGTGGAAAAGCTGGGATGACAATAGCCTTAGTTCTAGCAGGAGTAATGAATTTTGTATCATACTGGTTCAGTGATAAAATTGTACTTTCTATGTATGGTGCTCAAGAGTTACCAGAAAATCATAAAGTTTATTGGATAACAAAAAAATTGGCTGAAAGTGCTGGATTACCTATGCCAAAAGTATATATGATAAACCAGAGTCAACCTAATGCTTTTGCAACTGGTAGAAATCCACATCATGCAGCAGTTGCTGTGACAAGGGGGCTAGTGGAACTTATGGACGACAATGAGCTAGTAGGAGTAATAGGACATGAGCTAGGACATGTTTCTCACAGAGATATTTTGATACAAAGTGTGGCAGCTACATTGGCAGGAGCAATAGCTTACATGGCGAATATGGCAAAATGGGCAGCTATATTTGGTGGTGGTAGAAGAGATGATGATGACAATCATGGAGGTATTTTTGGACTTTTAGCAATCAGTATTTTTGCACCATTGGCAGCGATGCTAGTTCAAATGGCAATATCTAGAAGTAGAGAGTATAAAGCTGATAACTTCGGAGCAAAAGTTTGTGGACATCCGAGATATCTAGCAAATGCTTTAAGAAAATTGGAGTCCTATGCTACAAGAATCCCTATGGATGCCGCACCAGCTACAGAAAATATGTTTATTGTTTCCCCATTGGCAGGAAATAAGATGGCCAATCTATTTAGTACACATCCAAGTACAGCGGATAGAATAAGAAGATTGGAAGAGATGTAATAAAATTAAATTTGACAAAAGTTATAATATGAAGTAGATATAAAAAGTAAAGAGCCGGAGGAATAGTTATGAAAAAAATTGTTATTTCTCAAAAATTTCAAATTATATTTATATTGATATTATTGACTTATCTTATTGTAATTTTATTTGAAAAAGATATTAATAGTTTTGATGATTTAGAAAGAATACTTCTTTTTAGAGAATTTAGATTACATATGTAAGGAGTCAGAGGTTTTCTGACTCTTTTTAATTTGACAGCAAAGCTTTATTAGTATATACTTGCAATAGTATATTAAGGCGGTGTAGAATAGATGAACTGGAAAAAATTGACAATAGATAGTAGAGATGAGATTCAAGAATTTTTAAAAAACAAATTTGAAACTTCAGATATGAATTTTACAAATCTTTTTTTATGGAGTTTTAGTGAAAACATTCAATATGCGGTTAATGAAGAGATTCTTTATATAAAAGGTTTCTATGAGGGAGATGAATATTATTTTTCTCCTGTTTCAAAGGTTGACAATGAAGAGAGTATTGTAGCTGCAATAGAAAAAATTAAAGAAAAAGATGGAAGAATAGTCTTTATTCCAGAAAAATATGCGGAATTTTTAAGGGCAGATTTTGAGATTAAGGAGGAGAGAGATTCTTTTGATTATATCTATTTACAAGAGGATTTAGCAGAGTTAAAGGGAAGAAAATTTTCTTCAAAAAAAAATAAAGTGAACAAATTTAAAAAAACATATAATTTTACATATGAAAAAATATCTAAAGATAATACAGAAGATATAAGAGTTTTTCAAAGAGAATGGTCTGAGAATAGAAAAGGGGATTCAATTATAGTTTCTGAAACTATGGGTATAGAGGAGATTCTTAACAATTATGAGAGATTGGAGTTAAGAGGTGGTATAATTAAAGTTGATGGAAAGATAGTGGCCTATGCCATTGGAGAGAAGTTGACAGATAGTATGGGAGTTATACACATAGAGAAAGGAATTTTTGATTATCAAGGAAGTTATCAAATGATAAATATGTATGTTGCAAAAGAGGAGTTTTCCGACGTTGAGTTTCTAAATAGGGAAGATGACTTTGGAAGTATAGGATTAAGAGAAGCAAAACTATCATATCAACCGATAAAATTTATAAAAAAATATAGTTTATAGAGGAGGAGTGGCATGTTTAAAGTTATTAACAAAATAGAAAAAGGGTATGAATTAAATGTAACATTAGTATTTGAAGATCAAGTGAAAATTTGCGAATATGCATCCGCACAAAATAAGAAATTGATAGAAAAATTAATGAAGAAAAAAGAGTTCACAGGGAAAAAAGGTGAAGTTTTAAAAGTTGAATTTTTAGAGGGAACATATCTGATTTCAATGATTTTTGTTGGTATGGGAAAAGAGGAGTCATTTAATTTAGATATATATAGAGAGGTTATGTTTGATGTTCTATCTAAAGAGAAGGGAACAGTTTTAATATCATCTGAGAATGAAGCTCTATTAGATTATAACGTGTTGGGTGAAATTGCATCTAATATAAACTATAGCTTTGATACATTTAAAGAGAAAAAAGATGAGGTTTTAAATATAGAGTTATTTATCCCTGGAGAGGAAAAAGATTTTTCTGAAACAATTTTTCTAGGAGAAGCAACAGATATAGCTAGAGATTTAGTGGATCAACCAGCAAATATAATAAACCCAATAACACTTTCTGAAAAAGCCATGGAATTTGGAAAAGAGTATGGATTTGAAGTTGAAGTTTTAGATGAAAAAGAGATTGAAAAACTTGGAATGAATCTTTTATTAGCTGTTGGAAAAGCTTCAGTAACAAAACCAAGATTAATTGTTATGAGATATCTAAATGGAAAAGATAACGATGAAAAAATAGGTCTGATTGGAAAAGGATTGACATATGATACTGGTGGACTTTGTATAAAACCAGCAGATTCAATGTTTGAAATGAAGAGTGATATGGCGGGAGCAGCATCCGTGATAGGTGCTATGTGTGCAATAGCAAAGGGAAAATTGGAGAAAAATGTTATTGCTGTAGTTCCAGCTTGTGAAAATGCAATAAATGGAAATGCTTATAGACCTGGAGATATTATTAAATCTATGAATGGTAAGAGCGTTGAGATTATAAATACAGATGCAGAGGGAAGATTAGCTTTAGCAGATGCAATAACATACGCTATAAGAAATGAAAAAGTGACAGAGGTTGTAGATTTAGCAACTTTAACTGGAGCTATACTTGTAGCTTTAGGAAATATAACAACAGGAGTATTTTCAAATAGTGATGAAAAATACGCTATGTTAGAAAGAAGTAGTAAGTTATATGGAGAAAAAGTTTGGAGAATGCCAATATATGATGAATACAGTGAACTTTTAAAATCTACGGTTGCAGATATAAAGCATACAGGTGGAAGAATGGGTGGTTCAATAACAGCCGCTAAGTTCTTAGAAAGTTTTGTAGAGGGATTGCCTTGGATACATATGGATATAGCGGGAACTGCATTTAATAGCGGTATTAAATGGTTTAAAAAGGGTGCGACAGGTGTAGCAGTGAAGGCCCTATATAGTTATGTAAAAAATAGATAATAAAAAGGTGAGAGTTTCTCACCTTTTCTTATATAGGATAGGTGATTAATAGTGATAAAGAATAAACTAAAAGATTTGTGGAAAGATCTCTTTAATGATGAAGCGGAATATATAGATTGGTATTTTAATAATATATATAAAGAGGATACAACAAAGCTATATACCAATAACGATGAAATCTATGGGATGTTGTTTGAAAATAAATATCATCTATCAGTTGGAGATGAAAGATTTTTGGGAAGGTATCTTGTTGGTGTCGGAGTAACTCCTGAGCATAGAGGAGAGGGGATTATGAAAAAGCTTCTTTTGGAGAGTTTAAATGAAGCTTATAGATATGGAGAGAATTTTATATATTTAACTCCAATTGATAAAAATATATATGAAAGATTTGGATTTTCCTATATTTCAACACTTTCAAAATATGAGTTGGATTTTTTAGAGTTAAGAGATTTTAAAAAACAGTTTAGAGTTGAAAAAATTCAAAACGAACTTTATAAAGAGGAGCTTTTAATAAAATTAAGGGAGTTTTATAAAGAGATATCTCAGGAGTATTATGTAAAAGTTGTAAGAGAAAAGGAGAACTATAGAAAAACTTTTTCTGAACTTTTCTGTGAAAATGGATTGGCATATATTAGTTATGATTTATTTGGAGAAGTAAATGGATATATGATGTTGACAAAAGATGAAAATATAGTGATAAAAGAACTATTATTTAAAGATAAGGATACATTGGAAAGTCTATTATCTATTCTATATGGATATAAAGATTACTATAAAAAAATAGAGATAATCTTACCTGAAAATATATATTTAGAGGATTATTTAAAAAGTGAAAAAAACATAAAAAAAGTTTTAAAGAATAAAGTGCAAGTGAGAGTTGTATGTGTTGAAAAAACTTTAGAAAAATTGTGTGAAAGATTAAAAGGTGATGAAGAGATTCTAATATATATTCAAGATAGATATATAGAGAAAAATAATGGAGTTTTTAAAATCAACAAACATGAAGTAAAAAAAGTGACAGAAGAGTTTGATCTAAGTATGGATATAGGAGATTTAGCAATTTTAGCCTATGGATTTAGAGATTACAACTCTTTAAAAAAAATAGAAAGTTTTTATTTAAAAAATAAGGATAAAGAGGACATATTTAGTAGAATATTCATAAGAAAATTTAATTATTTTAATCAAGATTTTTAAAAATATTAATAGTAGAGGAGGTACCATGGAAAATCGAGTAGATTATGTGGAGAAACATATAGGTAGTTTAGAAGACTTTGTAAGAAAAAATCAAAAATATTACTTAGAAAGTTGGAAAAGTGAGAAGATTAAATTTAATTTCGCAGCATTTCTATTTGAAACACTATGGTTTGCCTATAGAAAGATGTATGGAGCAGCTATAGCCCTATTAATTCTAAATCTAATTGTAAATCTATTAACATTTTTAATATTAATAAAAACTAAATTTTTTATGGGTGGAACGATATTTGTTCTATTTATTAGAGTGTATATAGGTTTTAAAGCAAATGAATTTTATTTCAATAGAGCTAAGTATATCCTAGAAAAATCAAATTTTGAACCAGAGGAAAAAGAGTGTGGGACAAGTTTTTTAAGTGTTTCAATCTTGATTTTTATAGCTATATTATTTCAAGTTTTATTAGATTTTTATTTAGGAATAACTTTATATTATTAAAAATAAAAATTTCAGAGCCAGAAGCAACTTATTTAATGTGGTTAGATTTTAGAGAGTTTAATGTGTCTCAATCAGAGTTAAAGAGTTTTTTATTTGAAAAAGCTAAATTGGGATTAAATGATGGAGCAACTTTTGGAGAAGAGGGAAAAGGATTTATGAGATTGAATATAGCTTGTCCTAAATCCACTTTGGTAAAAGCGTTGGACAATCTAAAAAAAGCAGTGGATTCTCTATAAAAAAGTAATTTTATTTTATAAATAATAAAAAAATCCCCCCATCAATTTCGGGGGGATATGTTTATTTTTCCATATAGAAAACAACATTCATACTAGCTGTTACATCAACATCATTTGGAACTGTAAGTGGAATTGGTGCATCATCAGCTTTTACAGCACTATTTAGCATGAAAGATATAGGTCTAGGCATAGAGTAGTTTAGATCAATATTTTTAGGAGATATTTTAAAATTATCTATCTCAGCAATTAAACTAGCCTTAGCTTTGGCATTTTCATAAGCTAACTTATAAGCCTTATCTTCAAGCTCCTTTCTATCAGCAATAAAAAAGTTAATTTCACCTATATTATTTACTCCGCCATTGTTAAGAGCAGTTAGAACAGTACCAGCTTTTTCTAAGTCTTTACTTGTTATCATAAGTTGATTTCTAACGTAATATTTCATCTCACCATCTTTGGCATTGTAATCATTTCTATAGTTTAAAGAGTAGTTTTCTGTCTTTATATCACTCTCTTTTAATCCAGCTTTTTTTAATAACTCCATAGCATTATTTATGATAGTTGTATTTTCATTTATAGCAGTTTGTGAATTTTTATTTATTGTTTCAACAGTGGCAACTATATTAAACGTATCTGGTTTTCCTGAGACAGACCCTGTACCAGTGACTGATATAGTAGGGGTTTCATTAGATAGAGCTATAGCTGAAGTTAAGATAAATAAAGTTCCGAATAGTTTTTTCATAAAATCCTCCTAGAATTTTTTTAAAATTAGGGTATCTAGAGAAAGTTTAGGTACATAATGTATATTTTTCTCCACATCTCTATGATACTTTAAATCATCAAGATTTCCTTTTGTTAAAACAACTTTATCTGTAGGTTTTCCTAGAGCAACCAGTATTTGAGGAGCATACATCTCCATATCTAAATCAAGAGTTTTAGAGACATCTAGCTTATTAAAAGCACCAATTAAACATCCGCCAAGACCTAGCTCAGTTGCCTTCAAAAGAATATTTTGACATGCAATTCCAATATCAATACCAAGGGTAACAGGCGATAGAGGATTTTCCTTTAAAGTACTGACAAGTATATAGGCTTTAGGACTATCTTCCAAAGTTGGACTCCAAGGAATAGCGCCAGCCCAAGCAGTGTGAGGGAAAATTTTATGACATAGATTTTGTGAATTAACAAGTGTGTATCGAAGAGTTTGACTATTTCTAGCAGATCCCCCCAAGTGAGCAGCATTAATTAGATTTTCTAAAGTTTCCATTTCAATTTCAGTGGAATCGAAAGTTCTGTGAGACCGAGTTTTGATTAAAAGTTCATTTAACATAAGCTAACCTCCTCAATTATTTTAAGTCAATACTACTTTATAAACATTAAAAAGTCAACATGTTAAGAGGAAAAAGTAGACAATTAGTGTAAGTTATTATAAAATAGTTTATTATAGGATAAGTTATTATTGTTTTTAAATCAGGGAGGGAAATATTTGATGAATTTTGTATATGATAGAAAAAAAACGGCAGTGATCTATAAAGATAGAGAATATTCATACTATGAAGTTATAAAGATGGCAAAAATATACTCAGGACTATTGGATATAGAAAAAGAGGATAGAGTAGTTGTATATATGGAGAATAGACCTGAATATATGGGTGCTGTATTGGGAATATGGGATAAAAAGGGAACTTGTACAAATTTGGATGCAAGTTATAATGAAGAACAGTTAATGTATGTATTTAATGATTCTTATCCTAAGTATATAATCACGTCCAATGAGAGTGTGGAGATTGTAAAAAAAGCTAAAGATGACTCTAAATCAGATGTAGTTATATTAAATGTTGATGAAATAGACACTACACAAGAGATTGAAATGGAAAATGTAGGAGTTGAATGTTTAGAAAAAGATGCTGTGGCAGTTATGCTATATACATCTGGAACAACTGGAAATCCCAAGGGAGTAATGTTGACATTTGATAATATAATGTCAAATATAGACGCAATAGAGGAGATAAAAATGGTTACGCCAGAGGATAGACTATTGGCAATACTACCATTTCATCACATATTACCACTATCTTTTACAGTGTTAATGCCCTTGAAATTTGGGTGTTTAGTTGTTATTTTAGAGGAGTTATCATCTGATGCTATAAAAAGAAATTTAGCAAAATATAAAATAACGATTGTTATAGGAGTACCTAGAGTTTGGGAGATGTTCCATAAAGGAATTATGGGTAAAATAAAGGAAAGTGCTATTAGCTATAAACTATTTAATATCTGTAAATCTTTAAATATAATACCTTTAAATAAAATTATATTTAAAAAGATACAGGATGCGTTTGGAGGAAATATAAAGTTTTTAGTTTCTGGAGGAGCAAAATTAGATAAGGAGATATGTGAAGATTTTAATACCTTTGGATTTAAAATGTTAGAGGGGTATGGGCTTACAGAAACATCACCAATTATAACGTTTAATAGATTGAATAACATAATTCCTGGAACAGTTGGAACACCACTTCCAGGAATAAAGGTGAAACTTGAAGAGGATGGAGAGATTGTTGTAAAGGGTAGAAATGTAATGAAAGGTTACTATAATAAACCAGAGTCTACAGCTGAGGCGATAGATAGTGATGGATGGTTCCATACAGGGGATTTAGGGCAGTTCGATGGGGATCATCTAAAGATAATTGGAAGAAAAAAAGAGATGATAGTTTTATCCAATGGTAAAAATATCAACCCATCAGATATAGAGGCTGATATTATGAAAGGGACAGATCTGATTCAAGAGGTTGCCATAACTGAGGATGAAAAGCGTTTAATAGCTATTATATATCCAAATTTTAAAGTGTTAGAAGAGAAAAAAATAGCTAATGCAAAAGAAGCTATAAAGTGGGAAGTTATTGATAAGTATAATGTAACTGCTCCAAAATATAGAAAGATATTGGATATAGTTATAGTAAAAGAGGAGTTACCTAAGACAAAATTGGGTAAACTTAGAAGATTTATGTTAAAAGATATTTTAAAAGGCGTGACTTTAAATAGAGATAATTCTGAGGAAGTTGTGGAAAAAGAGGTTGTTGAAAAAAGAGTTTCAACATCAAAAGAACTAAATACTCAGGAGTTTAAAGCAATATCTAAGTTCATAAAAACTTTACATGATGAAATTGAAATAATACCTGAATCTCATTTGGAGATTGATTTAGGTTTAGACTCACTAGATGTGGTAGAGATTATAGCGTTTATCCAAAATACATTTGGAGTTGATATTTCGGAAGAGGATTTCTCAAGAATAAAAACTGTTGAAGCTCTATGTCAATATGTAAGAGAAAAAGGTGGTAATTTTGAAGAAAAAGAGGTAAACTGGAAAAAAATATTTGATGAACCAGTTGATTTAAAGATGCCTACTTCAAAATATGTTGTGCCAATAATAACTGTGTTAAAACCAGTGTTTAGTTGGTATATAAAGTTAAAGAAAAATACAGTTAAATTAGATAATACATCACCTGTTATATATATAGGAAATCATCAAAGTATGCTAGATGCCTTTGCTTTTGGACAAACTTTACCAAAAGATATGCTGAAAAATACATATTTCCTAGCTATAACTATACATTTTGAGGGTAAAGTAAAAAAATATCTGGCAGATAATGGAAATGTTATTTTAATAGATGTCAATAAAAACTTAAAAGAAACTTTAAAAATTGCTGCTAAAGTTCTAAAAGAGGGGAAAAATTTAGTTATATTCCCTGAGGGTGCAAGAATAAGAGATGGAGAGTTACAAGAGTTTAAAAAGACATTTGCTATTCTATCTAAAGAGTTGAACATACCAGTAGTACCTTTTGCTATAAAGGGAGCTTATGAGCTTATGCCTTATGGAAAAGGAATGCCTAAATCTGGTGAGATGAGTATTACAATGTTAGATAAAATTCTCCCTGAAAATAAGTCAGTGGAAGAGATTGTAAGTAGCACTAGAAATGCTATTGAAAAGAGTATAAATAACTAAAATTTGGAGCTGGCATATAAAATATGCCAGCTTTTTAAATGGGTCATCATATTGAAATAATAACACAAGTATGTTATAATCACTTAGTGATTAAAAAAACACCTGTAATAATTTGGGAGGAAAAATTGGAATTTGTAAAAAATCATAATAAAACAGCAATATTTTATGAGGGGAAGGAATATTCGTATAAAGAGTTAATTGCTGGAGCTAAAGAGTATGCTTCTCTTTTAAATTTAACAACAGAGGAAAAAGCAGTGATTTTTATGGAAAATAGACCAGAGTTACTATACGCTTTTTTAGGAATTTGGGATAAAAAAGGGACATGTGTATGTTTAGATGCAGCCTCAAAAGTCTCAGAATTCAAATATTTTATTGAGGATTGTATCCCTAAATATATATTTGTTTCAAATGGAACTTATAAAGTGGCAAAAGAAGCTGTTGATTTATCAGGAATAGCAACAATAATTTTAAATGTTGATGAGATTGATTTATCAAATGCGGATAAAGAGGGGATAATTTATGCTCCAGATAGAGAGGCAGTGGCACTGATTCTATATACGTCAGGAACAACTGGTAGTCCAAAAGGGGTAATGTTAACATTTGATAATATTTTAGTAAATATAGAGGGATTAAATAAATATAAGATGTATCAATCGACAGATAGAGTTTTAGCACTATTACCAATGCATCATATATTTCCACTTTTAGGATCTGGAATAGTTCCTTTACAACAGGGAGCAACTATTGCATTTTTAAAGGAGCTATCATCTCAAGCAATGGTGGAGGCACTTAAAAATTATAGAATAACTATGATGATTGGAGTGCCAAGACTTTGGGAAATGCTTCATAAAAAAATAATGGAAAAAATAAACTCAAACAAAGTTGTAAAAACTTTATTTAAACTATGTGAAAGACTTGATAATAAAGAGTTGAGCAAAAAGATATTTAAAAAAGTTCATGAGGGATTTGGAGGAAATATAAGATTTTTTGTATCTGGAGGGTCAAAATTAAATCCAGAGGTTTCAAGAGATTTCAAAACTTTAGGAATAGATGTTTGTGAGGGATATGGATTGACAGAGACAGCTCCAATGATATCATTCACTCCAATAAATGAGGTTGTGCCGGGATCAGCTGGAAAAATAATGGATGGAGTACAAGTAAAGATAGCTGAAGATGGTGAGATTTTGTCAAAAGGTAGAAATTTGATGAAAGGATACTATAATAAACCTGAAGCTACAGCTGAAGTTATAGACTCAGAAGGATGGTTTCACACAGGGGACCTAGGTGAACTAAAAAATGGGTATCTTTTTGTAACTGGAAGAAAAAAAGAGATGATAGTTTTATCCAATGGTAAAAATATAAATCCAGTGGAGATAGAGCAGTATATACTATCAAAAACAGACCTGATAGAGGAGATGGTCGTAATAGAGTATAACTCTTTATTGACAGCAGTTATATATCCAAATTTTGCAAAAGTAAAGGAGCATAGGGTTACAAATATAGTTGAAACATTAAAAACAGGAGTGATAGATAAATATAATGGTTCAACACAAAACTATAAGAAAATTTTAGATTTAAAAATAGTGCAGCAAGAATTACCTAAAACAAAGATTGGAAAAATTAGAAGATTTATGGTACCAGATCTTTTAGAAGGAAAGATAGAGGAGGAGAGAGAGGAAAATATTCCAAAATTTAAGGAGTATAAGGCAATCTCTGAATATTTAAGTAGTTTAAAGGGTAAAAAAGTGGTATCGACAGCACATTTAGAACTAGATTTAGGATTGGATTCTTTGGATTTAGTTGAATTTATAGCTTTTGTTGAAAGTAGCTTTGGAGTTACATTGACAGAGGAGATTTTAACAGAGAATCCAACTGTTATAAAAATTTCTGAATATCTAAAGGAAAATGCAACAAGTTTAGAGGTAAAAGATGTAGACTGGAAAAAGATATTAGAAAAGGATAATTTTGAAGGTATGCCAAAATCTAACTCTATAGGAAAAATAATAAAAGCCTTATTTAAACCTGTTTTCTCTATGTACATAAAAATAGAAAAAGAGGGAATAGAGAACTCTAAGGTAACAAGACCAACGGTATTTGTTGGAAACCATCAGAGTTTCTTAGATGGATTTATAATAACTCAAAGTATGGATAATAAAACCTTAGACAATACATATTTCTTAGCGAAGGTAGCTCACTTTAAAAAAGGAGTTATGAACTATTTAGGAGAGAATTCAAATATAATCTTGATTGATATCAATAGAAATCTAGCTGAGACATTACAATGTGCAGCAACTGCTTTAAGAGAGGGAAAAAATATTGTGATATTCCCTGAAGGGACAAGAAGTAGAGATGGAGAGATGAGAGAGTTTAAAAAGTTCTATGGAATATTGGCTAAAGAGTTAAATGCAGACGTAGTTCCATTTGGAATAAAAGGAGCATTTGAGTTATTCCCAGCTCATAAAAAAATGCCACAAAGAGGAACTGTAAAAATAAAGTTCTTTCCAAAAGTTGAGTGTAATAAGTTATCAGTAGATGAAATTGTAGCAGAAAACTTTACAGTGATTAAAGAGTGGATAGATAAGAGATAAAAGAATAAAAGAAAAGGTTGCCAAAAGGCAACCTTTTTAATTACTATTATATTGATAACATAGGACCAAGATGTTGACCACCTAATAAGTGGAAATGTAGATGGAATACCTCTTGTCCACCATGAGAATTACAATTTGTAATCACTCTGTATCCATTTTCAGAGATATTAAAATCATTAGCGATATCTTTAATAGCTAGATACATAGCAGTTAAATACTCAGAATCCTCAGCAGAGATATCATTTAAAGTTGGAATCTCCTTTTTAGGAACAACTAAAACATGAATTGGTGCTTGAGGATTGATATCTTTAAAAGCTATAACTTTATCATTTTCAAAAACGATAGAAGCTGGAATCTCTCTATTTATAATTTTAGTAAATATAGTAGCCATTTTATTTTACTCCTTTTAATAAAAGATTAAAGTTCTATAGCTTGGATTCTTGTTAAGTGTCTTCCACCTAGGAACTCAGTTTTTAAGAATTCATCTACAATCTCAAGAGCTAAAACATCTCCAGTCATTCTTGCACCAAGAGCAAGAATATTAGCATCGTTATGTTCTCTAGTAAGTTTAGCCATAGTAGTATTTGAACATAATGCGGCTCTTATACCTTTAAATCTGTTTGCTGCAATTGAAATACCAATCCCAGTACCACAGATAAGAATACCACAATCTGCCTCTTTATTTAGAATAGAGTTAGCCACAGCTTTTGCATAAACAGGATAATCAACTGATTCAGTAGAGTAACACCCCTTATCTAAAACCTCAAAACCTCTATCTTCTAAATGTTTCTTAACAATCTCTTTTAAAGCAAATCCACCATGATCTGCACCTAAAGCTATTTTCATATGTATCTATACTCCTTAATTCTTATAGTAATAATTAATCTTCAAAACCGTGGAAGTGAGGATGTCCGTGCTCAATCTCCTCTTCAGTAGCTTCTCTAACATCAGCAACTTTAACTTCAAATCTTAAATCTTTACCAGCAAATGGATGGTTTCCATCGGCAGTAATAATTTCATCCTCAATTTTTGTGATTATGAATGATTGCTCAGAACCGTCATCCATATCAGCGATGAAATCAAGACCTTCATAGATATCATCAAATTCAACGAATTCAGATTTTTCCATATCAACGATTAAATCCTCATCGTATTCTCCGTATCCCTCTTCTGGAGTTAATTCAATAGTAGTAGTATATCCTTTTTCTTTTCCTTCTAAAGCTTCTTCAATAGCTGGAACAAAGTTTCCAAATCCGTGGATATAGAAAAATGGTCCCACATCTTGTGTGTCCTCTAAAAGTTCTCCGTTGTTTTTGTCGTAAACTTTAAATTCAAGTGTTACTACTTTTCCTTCTTCTATTTTCATATAAAACACCTCACTAAAATCCCTATACAAGATAGGGTTATTTGACACTTTAAAGCATAACATAAAATACAATAAATTTCATTAAAAATCTTAAATTATTTGAAAAATCCCATATTTTTTTTGACAACAATACAGTTTGCTCTATCAGTTAGAGTTTCCAATAGATAAAAAGCCACTTGGATAGCAGTGCTTGGACCAGAAGATGTAATAATATTATTCGATATAACAATATCTTGTTCAAGAGAGTTAGCACCATATTTTTCAAGTTGTTTAAAATACCTCTTGTTATCTAAAAGATATGTTGTTGCAGAAATATCTTTTAAAAAACCATGAATTCCAATAGCTAAAGCCCCTGTGCATATACCAATTACTATTTTTTTATTTAAAATAAAATGATTTAACAAGGATTTAAGAATTTCAGATTGAATATCATTAAAGTAACCCGCTTTGCCAAATCCACCAGGGATAATTAAGGAATCATACTCATTTAGATCAAGAGATACACTTGAAAGGTTAACTTCTGGGATAATTTTTAAATTCCAAGTGGCATAAACTTCATCATGAATAGCACAAACTGTGGGAAAAACTTTTTTATTCCCAACAATATTATTCCAGCCAAAAACATCAATAAATGGCGATAGTTCAAGACTTTCAAAGCCATTTGACACAAAAATTAAAATTTTTTTCATAAATTTTATATTTCCTTTCAAAAAATAGTTGACTTAATTTCCAAAAAGCTCTACAATATCTCGTATTTTAAAAGAAATTAATAATGTAAATTATATATTATTTTATAACTTTTTGATATCATTTTTAAGAACAAAATTTATTAAATAAGGAGGTAAGATGACTAAATTAAATCAATATCAAACACCTATATTCTCAACACTGAAGGACGTATATGCGAAAAGAGATATAATTCCTTTCCATGTTCCAGGGCATAAGAGAGGAAAGGGAATGGATAAAGAGTTTTACGAGTTTATGGGACCTAATCCCTTCTCAATTGATGTAACTATCTTTAAGATGGTTGATGGATTACACAATCCAAAAAGTTGTATAAAAGAAGCACAAGAGTTAGCAGCTGACGCTTATGGAGCAAAGAAGACCTTTTTCGCTGTCAACGGAACATCAGGAGCAATTCAAGCAATGATTATGTCTGTTGTAAAGCCAGGAGAGAAAATATTAGTCCCTAGAAATGTACATAAGTCAGTTTCTGGTGGAATTATATTAAGTGGATCAACTCCAGTATATATGAATCCTGAAGTAGATGACGAATTAGGAATAGCTCATGGAGTTAGACCAGAAGTTGTTGAAAATATGCTAAAGCAGCATCCAGATACAAAGGCTGTTTTAATCATTAACCCAACATACTATGGAGCGGCAACTGATATCAAAAAGATTGCAGATATAGTTCATAGCTATGATATTCCTTTAATAGTTGATGAGGCTCACGGAGCTCACTTACACTTCCATGAAGAGTTACCAATATCAGCAATAGATGCAGGGGCAGATATTTGCTGTCAAAGTACTCATAAAATAATTGGAGCAATGACACAGATGTCAATGTTACATGTAAACTCAACAAGAGTTGATGTAAATAGAATACAACAGATACTAAGTATTTTACATACAACATCACCTTCATATCCGTTGATGGCATCATTAGATTGTGCTAGAAGACAGATTGCTACTGAGGGAAGAGAGTTATTAACAAGAACATTGAAGTTAGCAAGAGATCTAAGAGCAGAGATCAACAAAATACCAGGTATTTTCTCATTTGGAAAAGAGATTGTAGGAAGATACGGAATCTATGATTTTGATGAGACAAAACTTTCTATATCAGCAAGAGAGTTAGGATTAACTGGTTTTGAATTGGAAACTCTACTTATTGATGACTATAATATTCAGGTTGAACTATCAGATTTCTACAATGTATTAGGATTAATTACATTGGGAGATGATGAAGTAAGTACAGGTAAGTTATTAGATGCTTTAAAAGATATAAGTAAGAGATTCTTCGGAAAGGATAAAAAAATAGCTGAATCTGTAGGTAGAATGCCGACAATTCCAGAGTCTATCTTAATACCTAGAGAAGCTTTCTACAGTGAGAATAATAAAATTAAATTCTTAGAGAGTGAAGGTAAGATATGTGCTGAGATGATTATGGCATATCCACCAGGAATACCAGTAATATATCCAGGAGAAAGAATTACAAAAGATATAATTACATATATTCAAAATTTAAAGGCAGCAAAACTTCATGTTCAAGGAATGGAAGATCCTGAGTTAGAGTATATAAAAGTTATAGATGAAGAAGATGCTGTATACTTATACACAGAAAAAATGAAAAATAAAATGTTTGCTGTTCCAATGAACTTAGGAGCAAACAAAGCTGGTATTGAGTTTGGACCAGAAGTTTTAGAGGAGTATTTCCCAGATACATTTGGAGAGATGACTTATATAGATGTTGAAAAGCAGAGAGAAAACTTTAATGAGTGGTCATTAAAATATAAGAACACAATACTCAACACTTGTGAGAAGTTAGCAACTGCAGTAAATGAGGCAGTAAGAGATGGATATAGACCAATAACTGTAGGTGGAGACCACTCAATCGCTCTAGGATCAATATCTGGAGTAGCATTAGAAAAAGAGATAGGTGTAATATGGATTGACGCTCATGGAGATATGAACACTGATGAGACAACAATGTCAGGAAATATCCATGGTATGCCATTAGCACTTTTACAAGGAGCTGGAGATAGAGACTTAGTAAACTGTTTCTATGAAGGAGCTAAAATTGACAGTAAAAATGTTGTTATTTTAGGAGCTAGAGACCTAGATGTAAAAGAAAGAGACGTTATAGAGGAATTAGGAGTGAAAGTAATCCCTTATGATGAGGTTGTTCATAAAGGATTAGACAATGTTTTAGAAGAGATTAAGAACTACTTGAAAATTGATAATATTCATATAAGTTTTGATGTGGATTCAGTTGATCCAGAGTTTGCACCAGGAGTAAGTACACCAGTTAGAAATGGATTTACTCCAGAGGAGATGTTTAAGACATTTAGATTCCTATTTAAAAACTACTCTATAACATCGGTAGATATAGTGGAATACAATCCAGTAAATGATAAAAATGAGAAAACTATGAATTTTGTAAATGATCTAACGGAGTTTGTATTAAATCCAAACGTATAAGTATATAGAGGTGTGAGATGAAAAAGGCGGTATTAGCTAATTTAGAGCAAAATTATTCAACATATAGTAAAAGTTTTAAAAAAATTGTGGACTTTATAAAGCATAATCAGAGTATAGTGTCATTTATTTCAATAAATGAGCTAGCTAAAGAGACAGGAACTAGTCCAGCTACAATTACAAGATTTTCAAAAAATTTAGGGTTTAAAGGTTATCCAGATTTCCAAAGAGTTTTCCAAAAAGATGTTGAAATATCAACTTCTCAAATGAAAGAGTTTAGAGAGGAGATAGATTCAGTTTCAAAAGATGGAATATTATCAGAAATTATAACTACAAACATAGAGCTTTTAGAAGAGATAGATATTGTAACTATAGAGGAACAGCTAGAAAAAGCTATGGAAATGATAAAAAATAGTAGAAAGTTATATATATTAGGTGCAAGAGGATCTTATGCATTGGCATATTATCTATATTTTATGCTAAAAGAATTAAGAGAGGATGTGGAGTTAATGATATCAGGAGCGTCTGATTTCACTGATAAACTTCTATACTCAAGCCCTGATGATGTGTTGTTTACAATATCATTCCATCCATATACAAACTTTACTTGTCAAGTAACTGAGTTTTTTAAAGAACAGGGAAATAAAATAATTACTATGACTGATAAAAAAGACTCTGTTTTAGGAAATATATCGGATTTAGTAATCACCACAAAAAATGGAGGAAAAGCTTATACTTTTGTTCCAGGAATAATTATTTTAAATGCTTTACTTTTAAAATTTGGTAAAGAGAATAAAGAGGAAAGCATTGAGAGATTGGATAAATTAAAGAAAATAACAGATAGATTCAATATTTATCAAAGATAAAAAAAGAAGCTGTTGCAAATTGATGGGATTAATCATCAATTTGCTTCAGCTTCTTTGCATTTATATTTTTTCTAAAAAAAATTATTAACTTTCAAAATCTACGTATTCTAAAAACTCTAAATCCAAATCTTTTGCAACTGTTTTATCAACTAACTTTCCATTAAAAATACTAAGTCCAGCAAGTAAATTAGTATGTTTTTTACAAGACTCTACAACTCCTAGAGAAGCAAGTTCTCTAGCATATTTAAGAGTTGCATTATTTAGAGCATATGTAGATGTAAGAGGAGATGCACCAGGAATATTGGTAACACAATAGTGTAGAATTCCATGAACTAAATAAACTGGATTTTCATGAGTTGTAGGTTTTGAAGTTTCAAAACAACCGCCTTGGTCAATAGCTACGTCAACTAGAACAGAACCTTTTTCCATTTTTTTAATCATCTCTTCAGTTATAAGTTTAGGGGCTTTAGCTCCAGGAAGAAGAATACAACCAATGACTAAATCGGCATCGATAATTGAATTTTCTATGTTTGCTTTAGTTGAGTATAGAGTTTTTATTTGAGTTCCATAGATATCATCAAGATAGCTAAGTTTATCGATATCAATATCTAGAACAGTGACATCAGCTCCCAATCCAACCGCAACTTTAAGAGCACTTTGTCCGGATACCCCAGCGCCAATAATAACAACTTTACCAGGTAAAACTCCAGTAGCACCACCTAATAAAATACCTTTTCCACCATTATTCTTTTGTAAATAATTTGCACCAACTTGTACAGCAACTTTACCAGCAACTTCAGACATAGGCTTCAATAGAGGTAAAGAGTTATTTTTGCCAGTAATAGTTTCATATGCTATAAAAGTAGCACCAGTTTTCATAAGAGCTTCTGTCAATACCTTATCAGCTGCTAGATGAAGATAGGTATAGACTATATGATGTGGCTTAAACAGTGCAATCTCTGATGGTTGTGGTTCTTTAACTTTAATAATCATATCTGAACTGTTAAAAATCTCTTCAGGAGTATTCAATATAAAAGCCCCAACTTCTTCATACTGTTGATCAGTAACTCCAATACCAGCAGCAGCATTTTTTTCTACATAAACTGTGTGCCCATCACCAACTAGTTGAGCCACAGCATAAGGTAAAAGACCAACTCTGCTCTCATTGTTTTTAATCTCTTTAGGAATTCCAATTCTCATACTACTCCTCCTTTAAACTATGATATTTTTATTAAACTCTATCATAACACCAGTTTATTTCATTAGTTTGAGCACTTCAATAAGGTTAAAAAAATTTTTATCTCAATTTATAATATTAAAACTTTATGAGAAACTCTTTAAATATAATATTTTAGAGGATATTAGTGTCATAATTGCCCAGATACTAATAACAATGACATTTATAATAAATCTTAATTGAATGTTCATATAATAT
>Charlie_p2__coassemble_1005_pt1 | contig 48041 bp, 31 predicted proteins | sample Charlie_p2__metabat2_low_PE_014 | metagenome-assembled genome bin Charlie_p2
ACTTTGAATGTACTTATAGTTGAAGATGTTGAAGAAAATCGTGACTTTTTTGGCACTCTACTTTCTCATAAAAATATTGTTGTTACCTATGCTAAACATGGGCTTCAATGCCTTGAAATTTTAAATGAAAATAAAAATTTTGATATCATCTTTTTAGATATTCATATGCCAATTATGGATGGAATAGAAACCATTAAAACTATTAAAAAAAATTATCCTTATTTCAATATACCGATAGTTGCCTTAACTGCTCAAGCTATGCCTTCTGATAAAAAACGTTTTCTTTCTATGGGATTTAGTTCCCATGTGACAAAACCAATAAATGATTCTGTTTTTTTTAGTACCGTTGAAAATTTTATAACTAATCATAAATAGGGGGGGAATATATGATTAAACTTTTGATTGTAGACGATTCTGAAGAGCTTAGAGAATATCTAAAAGTGCTTTTAAAAAATCAACATAACCTTGAAATCTTTGAAGCAAAAAATTTTTTTGAAACGCTATCACTCTGTAAAAAAATTAACTTTGATATTATTTTATTAGATTTGTTGCTTCCTAAAAATATTAGAAAAAATCCCAAAATCTATAATAATCCCTTTATTATTGCACTTACTGCTAATACATCTCAGGAAAGCATAAATTTAAACCTGGAGTTAGGATGTGATGACTATATTCAGAAACCATTTAATAATAAGGAGTTTTTAATTAGATTAGAAAAATTTATAGCTAGAATTCCTATTTCACACTCTGAAATAAATTATAATGGAATTAAACTGTCTCTGAAAAAAAAAATTGTTTTCTATTTAGGTGAAAATATAAATCTTTCTAGAAATGAGTTTGAACTGCTCTCATATTTCTTAATTAATAAAGGTCTATTACTTTCAAGAGATACCATTTTAAATAATGTATGGAAAGATAATTTTGAAATAAGCGAAAAAGCTGTTGACCAATGTTTAAAAAGACTACGAAAAAAGCTTCCTCTTTTAAATGAGCTTTTAGTTTCAAAAAGAGGTCTTGGATATGTTTTAAAGTAAAGGGAGTTACTATGGAAAAAATTATTGATATTGATTTTTTACAAAATCTTCAAGATAAACTTTCAGAGGATTTTGGTGTTGGAAGTGTTATAACGAATATAGATGGTATTCCTATTACTAAACCTAGCAATTTTTCAAAGCTTTGTAAACTAATAAGGGAAATTCCAGAGGGTGAGTCTCTATGTAAAAAATGTGATTCTATAAATGGAAATAAAGCTATGATATCTAAAAGACCTGTAGTTTATAAATGTCATATTGGACTGACCGATTTTGCTAGTCCTATTATTATAGAGGACAAACTTGTTGGTTGCTTTTTATGTGGTCAAATAATCACAGATATTGGAGAGATTGATAATTTTGAAAAAATTTTGACTAATTTAGGTATAGATTCTAAAAATGCTCAAGAGTGTATTGCCCAATTAAAAATCATTCCACTGAATGAGGTTGAAAATATAGCTAACTTTCTATATGAGATATCCTCTAGAATATCTCAATATAGTTTTTATCAAAATAATGTATTTAAAAATAAATTACTTTTAAACTCTGAGTTGCTATCCTTAAATAGTGTATATAGTATCTCTCCACCTTTTAAAAAGAAAAATAACTTAACAAAATTTAAAGAAACTTTTAGTTATATTAAATCTATCTTCACTTTTAAATAGATTATATAGAAATAAAAAAATAGGAGCTCACAAAATAATGTGAGCTCCTATTTGATTCCCACTGAACATAAAGTTTGAGATAATTTTTTACTTTGCGCTGATCTCTTTTAACGTATCTGATAGATACCCAATCTCTTCCAATGACATTTTCTTTATCTCATTTTTTAACTTTATACGTTTTTTTATAAAATTATCTCTTTTTAAAGAGTAGAAAAGTGAAAAAATCATTATTGGAAATAATATTAACAGTGGAAATGCTATTATTATTGATGCTGTCTTTAACATCTCCAGCCCTCCTGCAGATATAAGAGCTATTGCTAAAAGAGATTGAAAAAGACCCCAAATTAATTTTTTATACTTTGGAGGATTTAAATCCCCATCTGAACTCATCATACCTAAAACATAGGTAGCTGAATCAGCAGAAGTTATAAAAAATGATGCTAAGAGTATTATTGCCACTCCACTCATTAAATTTCCAAAAGGATATTTACCAAAAACTAGAAATAATGCTGTTTCTGTGTGTTCAATAGCAACTTTTGCAAACTCTTTTCCCAAAGATATACCCAAAGTTCCAAAAGCTGAAAACCAGATAAATGAAACCAGTGAGGGTATCACTACAACTCCTATTATAAACTCTCTTATAGTTCTACCTTTAGATATTCTAGCTATAAGTGTACCTACAAAAGGGGTCCATGCAACCCAATTGGACCAGTAAAAAATTGTCCATGACGATAACCATGTCTTATCTCCAAAACTATTTGTTCTTAAACTTATTTTTAAAAAATTATTTAGATAGTTTCCTAAACTCTCTGAAAAAACATTAAAAATACCAATTGTTGGACCAAACATAATAACAATAAGAAGTAATAAAAAAGATATAAATACATTTAGATTGGATAGAGTCTTTATTCCCTTATCCAATGATCCAAGTGCTGAATACACAAAAATAACTGTTACAACCCCTATTATCACAACTTGGCTAACCATATTATTTGGAATGTTAAAAAGATAGTTAAGTCCACTATTTATTTGAAGCGCTCCTAATCCCAATGTTGTTGCTACTCCAGTTATTGTGGCTAAAACTGCAATTACATCTATTCCCATTTTTATTTGATTTTCATATTTTTTCCCCTTTAAAATAGGTGAAAATAGAGAACTTATCAATCCTTTTTCATTTTTTCTAAACTGAAAATACGCCATTCCCAATGCTAAAAAACTATATATTGCCCAAGGGTGTATTCCCCAATGGAAAAAAGATGTATTAAATGCAAAATCTATTGCTGATTTAGAGCCACTCTCTATTCCGCCTATTGGATTTATAAAATGGGTCATAGGTTCTGCCACACCAAAAAATACTAATCCAACTCCCATTCCAGCTGAAAAAAGCATTGAAAACCATGATATATTTGAATATTCAGGTTTGGAATCATCTTTTCCTAGTTTAATATCTCCATAACTACTACAACATAGATATAGACACACCAATGCTATTAACAATACTATTATTAAATACAAAAATCCAAAATTTGTTATTATGGAATTTAATAATACTTTTGTTATCTTTTCAAACTGGGATTTGTTTAATCCAATAATTGATAAAATTGTAAAAATGATAAAAAATGAAATGTAAAAAATCGGGGTCTCTTTTCGTAAAAAGTTTTTTAAAAATTTTGTTCCTCCATCATTTAATCCTATTCTCTCTCTTTTGTTCACACTCATGTAAAACCTCCCTTTTTTTAAGTAATAGATATATTGTAACATAGTTTATATTTTCAGTCAAATTTGAGGTATTAAATAAAAGTCAAGGTTTTTGAGTTTTACCTCATAAACCTTGACTCTCTTTTTAGAATCTTCCAATTGCGTTTATAAACCATCCGTTGGCTTTATAGTCATCAACACCTAAATTATCACTAAATCCTGAGAAGTTATACCCTCCTCCAAATTTTAGATTTTTATGAATATTTTTGTAAATTCCGATTATAGCTCCTGAAGCTACATCACTCTCTTTTTCATCCACTAACCAGTGATATTGACCATATATATCCCAATTGTTTAAAATTGTATAGTTTGCCTTTAACCCTACTAAATATAGATTATTATTGACAACTATGGAGTTTCCAGAGTTTCTAATATATGTATCCTCCTCTTTTCTATAAGCTGTCTTAAGTCCTAAATCCCATCTTTCAGTTATTGAATATATCGATTCAAACTCTATTATATAGGCCTTGGATCTATCTGAATCATCTGGTTCATCATTTAGAATAACTGTATATCGTGATAAAAAATTAAGTCTATCATTCTCTACTGGTCTATATGCCAATCCAATACTACTCTCTATAAATTTTGAGTTTTCAACATCATCTGTAAAAGCAAAATTAATTTTTCCAGCAAAAGTATACTCATCATTGTATACATAATTAAAATTATTTGTTGTTAAATATTGTCTAATTTTATTATTATTTCTTTCCTCTCTGTACTCTATTTTGTTTTTTAGCATAAAATCAGCTTTCTCTATTCTTGAGTAAACTGAAACTCCCTTCCGTTTACTCTCACCCTCATTGTCAGGTAATTCTATTTTACCAAGCTGGAAGGAAGCTCCAAAAGTGACATCCTCATAGACTTCATAGTCCGCTCCATAGGATTGAGTTACTCCGTTTCTACCCTTCTCTTTTAAAAATTGGTTCTCTTGATATATGTTAATTTTTTCTGTTACACGGGCTCTTTGTCCTCCAGTGATTTTGTTGGTATCCTCCTCTCCATCCATGCTATACCCTAAATAGATTGTATAGTCATCTGTTACACTATAGTCCGCTCCTATCTCGCTGTAGTTGCCTCTACTTCCAAAACTTGTTTTTCCATTTACTGTTAATTTTTCAGTTAGAGCTTTTTCTCCACCAAATGTGATAATGTTATTAGTCTCATATCCATTACTTTTACTGATAGTAACTTGCCCCTCTGTGTAAACTTTGGTATTTTCATCAATTTCATATTCAAGTCTAGCACCAACTAAATCTCCACTTCCTACGCTATCTTTTTCTAACTCTTCAACATGTTCAAAAGCTAATCCTGCAGCTATTCTCTCAGTAATTAAATACTCCAGTTGAATTCCTATGCTCTCTTTCTTATCAATTAAAGAGTTCAAGTAGTCTTTTTTCTCCATATACTCATACTTTATTTTAGTTTTGACCCTATCGGAGTTTCTAAAATTAATTTCACCACCATAACTTTCAAGCTCTTTATCTCCTAGATCTGATGCGAAAGAGAAACCACTCTCTTTTCTATCATACCAAGCTCTTACATCATTTCCATATGGAGAGAAAATCTCTGGATTTAAATCTGCAAAGTTTAGCACACCTGTAAAACTATAAGCATTTCCTGAGATATTTTCATCACTGTTGCTTATTTTCTTAAAATTAAGACCTCCATCTAAAGATATAAAAGAGTTATCACTTTGTACTCCTTCACTTCTACTTATCTCTCCTTTGAAATATGTATTTTCAGTGGCTTTTAAAATCACCTCTGCTCCTGATAAAGTATAATCTTTTCCATCTCTATTCTCTTTAATATAAGTTGCTCCAATACCTATATTATCGTTTATAAACTTTTGTCCACGAATTCCGTAATCTTTTTCATTGATATTTTGAGAATTTGTTGGAACATATTCATAATCTACAACTAAATAGGAGTAGTAGTTTCCATTTGGAGATCCTTGTATTATATCTCCATCAATATTAGAAACCACACCATTTAAAGGTTTATTAAGTATTATTCTTCCTTGATATGGGTCAAATTGATAGTCTTTCCCCTCCTGAAGATACATAACCTTTTCTGTCAAGCTGGTATTACTATTGACTACTTTTATCCAAACCTTCTCTGTTCCACTTAAAACATCTCCATTTTTTAAGAAATATAAACTTCCACCAGTTCCTAAAAACTCATCATGTCCAAATAGAGAGTCAGGTTCAGATGCAAATCCTGTTAAGCTAGTTTTATCATCACCAAATTTTGTAGTTTCATTGGAAATATAACTTCCTTTAGCTCCATATAAACTTCTGTTATATTGCATATACTTTGAGCCTGTAAACCCAGTATTATAATTTCCCCACATAATAGATGACTTTTCATACTGAAGTTTTAAATATATCTTTCCATCTGTTTCAACATCTCTATAAACATATGATTTATCACCATAAGTTGGATAGTATGCGTAATCTGTATCCTCAACTCTTTCAAATAAAGTTTGTTTATCTCTTTTTAATATATCATTAAACATCTCATTTACACTATTTGCTTTTGTATCTATATGTGCCACAAATCTAAATTTATCTCTATATTTTCCTCTTCCATAGTAAGCTATTCTTCCCTCATTATAGATGTTGTCTGCAAAATATTCTGGACCAAACGGATTGTCGGTATCCAACACCTCTTGATTTCCTGAAATATAGTTTCTTCCAATAGAAAAATCTGCAATTCCAGTTCCCATATAGTATGTTTCAGGTAAAGTTACTTTTAAAAAATACTCATTCTCTTTACCATCTTTATCTATAACTTTAATAGGAATATCGTATCTATCACTTGGCATATATTTAGAGATTACAAAAGTATCTTGATTTACATCATACTCATCCTCTCCTATATAAACTTTCTCTATATCTTTTAACCCATCTCCAGTAAATCTTGCCATTCCAGTATTTAAAGGTATATTTTGAACTTGTAAAAAGACCTCATTTTTACTCTCATAGTCGAATAGATCTAACACTGGTTTTCTTGAAACCAAATCTATATAACCAATCTCTGTAGTATCGAAGTTATTAGACTTATCCCAAACTTTAAGCCTCACTTTAAGTTGTTTTCCAGCACTGAAATCCAATTTACTTTTTCTTTCAGAACTCCAATTTACTTTCATATCATTGTATATTTTATCTCCTGAAATTATACCTATTGGTGATGCCAGAGTACTGTCCTCTTGAGAGTATATCTGGATTTCATATTTTGATACAAAATCTCCATAATTAGTTTTTATTGTAAACTCTAGGTTTTCACTAAGCTCTCCACTCTTTACTATAGCTCTTTCTGGCAAACTTAAAATCAATTCTGGCTCAATCTCTATTGAATCGTTCACTACCCAAATTGCACCCTCTTTTAAGTATACTCTATTTTTATCCACAACTGTTTTACCGCTTACTCCTCTCACACTAAAGTTGAACTTTGTTAATCCTTGTGGAGTAACTCTTTTTACTTGTGGGTTTTCGGATAAAACTTCTACATTTTCTGGAAGCGTTGTCACATCCAGTTTAATTTCATAGTTCTCTCCCATTTTACTATATACCCATTCATCAGGTACATGATATCTACCAAATCTATCAGTTATTGCTACAATTCCTGTTGGTGTAATAAGTCTAACTCCCGGAATCCCTTTTTCACCCTTATTTTGATATCCATCTCCATTTGAATCGTAGAAAACTTTTCCTATAATAGATGCTGTATCCAGTAGACTATCCCCTATTATAGACACTGTTGCCACTCCTGTATTAGATATTTTTTCTCCATTTAAAGTCATATAAGCTTGGTTTTTATATTTTCCAAATGTTACTCCAATACTTGGTTTTAATAGATATCTAACTCTAAATTTAGTAAATGGCTCCATTGTAATCGCTGGGAAATTTAATCCATTTCCTATAATCGGTTCTGGAACACTCATTAAGTCATCACTGGTATTTAAAACTCCATCTGCTCCAGATTCTACTAACTCCGTAGTTCCTTTTATATATTTAAATCCAGGTGGAATTAGATCTTTTAAGATAACATCTATAAATCTAGACTCATTATTGTTTTCAACAATTATCTCATATTCCACTGCTTCTCCAACTTTTATATCTCTTTTTAGAGCTCTTTTTATAACTTTCAATTCCCCTTCATTATCAGGTATCTTTTTTATATAGTTTGTTACACTCGCTGTTTCAACTTTACCTGTCAGAGGATTTTTAGCACTGAACGTATTCGTTATTGTATCATCAATACCTTTATTTATTTTTCCTGTTATAGTATATGTTATTTTATTTTGTCCATCTGATCTAAGATTTACAACATTACTTATATTTTCATTATCATTTACAGGAATTTGCTCATTGGCACTTATTCCGCTCTCTTTAACTGATATACTCCACTCTGTGAAAAGAGGGTTTCCATTCTTACCTTTTAATCCGGTTATCTCATCTTTTAACTCCACTCCACTTATATTACCAATACCCTTATTTTCAACATTTAAAGTGTAAATTATATCCTCATCTTCATCTCCATAACTCTCTTTATTAGATAGTTTAGATATAGATAATATCGCTTCTGGAGGTATAAATGTCACATGATTTTTAAACTCCTCTTTATTTAATGGATCTATTACATCTGATTCCACAATGATATCCCCTGACAACTCATTGTTTACAATTGCGGTAGCAGTATAGGTAATAACTCCTTTAGGAGGAATATTTACAAACTCCTGTATATCTAAATTTGGAGTCTCATTGGCATTTTTTATTAAATTTTGAGATTCTACTTTTGTAAGTGTCCATGAGTTAAAACTTTTTATTTTCTCCCCTGTAACTCCAAGGGAAAAACTATCTGTTATAAGTTCTTTTACATCAATATTGTAAGCATATCCCAATCCAATATTTTCAACTATTAAACTAAAAACGACCTCTTTTCCAGGTATATACATAGTTTGCTCCTGAGTCATCTTAGCCATTATTTTATAGTTTTCAGATATTATTGTATTCTCTGCAACAACTCCTTGAGCTTTAACTATATTCGTTAATGGACCTATGGCACTCGGTGCTACAACAGCTCCTACTTCATATGTTACTGACGAATTTGGAGGCATATCTAAAATATCATATAGATCTTTTCCCTTAACCTCATCTTTTATTGTAGATATCACATTTGGACTTATATCTTTAATTTTAATTGAAGCTGTTGATATATCAAAAGCATTTACCTTCCCCGTTGGAGTATCAACTAGAATATTATTTAGAATATCCTGAACTACTATGTCATTACCATATCCTTGTCCTATATTTTTTACTGTTATATCATAAGTCAATCGTTGTCCTGGAACATATCTCTCACTCTGTGGATTTTTTGTAACTTCTATCTCGGAGTTTTTTGGAATAGATTCAAAAAAAGATGTGTATGTATTTCCAGCCTCAATGGAATACACAGTATTCTTTATTGCACCTATGGCATTATCTATAACCTCTGCTTCTATTGAAAATGTCACTGTATCAAAAGAGTGTATATCCATTATGGCTCTAATATCCTTTCCATTCTCTACCACTCCAGAAACTGTTGTTAAAGGATCAGCTTTATAGCTTATTTTCCATCCTGGCTTAAAAGCAGGAACTGTATTTCCTAGAGAATCTAAAACAGTAACCTCTGATATCAAGTCTTCTAGCTCCACTCCTGGAGCATTATTTATGGTATTATTACTCACTGTTATAGTATAATTAATAGTTTTTCCAACTTCATACTCAATACTATCTGCCACTTTTTTTAAAATTAATTGAGGTATTTTTTGTATAGCTATTACCTCCTGACTTTTAAACAGTGTTCCATTTTGTGTTGCTCTAGCTGTATTGGTAATAACTCCTACAACATTTTCAGAAATCTCTCCACCTATGACTATAGTTACTACAGTATTTGGAGCTATATCCCCTTTTACCAATAAATTCTTATTATTAATAATCTGAAGATTACTTATTCCTTGACTTAAAATGGAAGCTCCTATGGTACTTTCCTTAAAAGCAGGCCCCACTCTCCCTCCTAAAGTCTGAGTTAAGATATTTTTAACTTCATCATAGATAGTTACATCTTTTAACCAACCATTTCCACTGTTTTCAACAGTTATTGTATAATAGAACTCCGCTCCTGGCTCATAATATTTAGAACTCTGTACTTTATTTATTTTTAAAGCCCCTGGTACAGAGTTTAAAGTTATCTGATCATCAAAAATAGTACCCAAATAATCAGCTGTTACTATATTTGTAATCGGTTCAATTCTAGTTTCTAAAACTGTGGCCTGAACCTTAATGTTTATACTCTCTCCTGGGTGAATATCTGCTTGTGCTGTTAAAATACCATTTTTAATAGCTAAATTATAAATTTTTGATAGTTTATCTGTAGTATAAGTAGCTATAATTTTACTCACATCAAAAGCTCCACTGGAACTCAAATTATCTTCAATATTTATACCAGTAGCATATCCAGTTTCTGTATTTGTTATTTGAATATTATACACAAGCTCATTTCCAGGGATAAACTCTGTTGTTGTAGCTGTTTTAGTTACTGTAATAGTTCCTTTATTTGGCTCTATTGTTGCAACTTTCTCTGTTGTCGTTGAATTATAAGTTAAAACAGCTTTGTTTGTAATTTCACCAATTGCATCATCTATTGCAAAACCAGAAACATCTATTGTCAGAGTAGTCTTCGGAGCTAAATCTCCTGTTACATCAATATTTCTAGTTGTAGGTACATCCAAAGATGTATTTGTCGAATCTCCCACAATAGATGTAGTTATTTTATATCCAGCTTTAAATGGAAATTTTTTTGTTCCATCAAGTGTTTCCACCGTCATACTCTCTATCAAATCTTGAATATTTAATCCCGCTGCTATTGCGTCACTTGTATTTGATATAGTCACCGTAAATTCCAGATTTCCTCCTGGAGAGTATGTTGAATTTTTAAATGTTTTATCCAAAGTCAATACTGCCTTTTCACCTGTTATTGTCACACTTTTTTTCTGAACATCACTTCCATCTATTGCTATAGCCTCATTTGTTATATCTCCATAGACATTTTTATTTATTATTCCCTCTATGGTAAATACTGCTGAAACTCCAGGTTCAATATCTAAGATATCACTTAAATTATTGTTATTTGGATATGAGTTATCAACATACACTATTCCATTAGCTGGGTCAGGCTTTCCAGAAACAGTCCAACTTGAAAAAGCCTTTGATGTCGTATTTCCTATGGAATCAGTGGTAATATTTCCTATTAAATCGCTTAAAGATACATTATTTAAATATCCTTTTCCTGAATTTTTTACTCTTACTTGATAGATTACTGTTCCACCTGGAATATACGAATCTCCCTGCACTAAACTTTTACTTAATTCCATCACTCCTTTTGCAGGTGGTATGGTTGGACTCTTATAAGTCATATTTCCAAAACTAACTTCATTTGCAGGTATTGTTCCCACTGCTTCTTCTGAAACTGTTCCTGTCAATAGTATTGTAACTGATGATTGGGGAGCTACCGTTATCACCGTATTTAAAGGTTTATCATCTATAAAATCTGCAGATTTTATAACCGTTCTCTTACTAGAAGAACTCACTTGCCATTTATAGTTTGAAAATGCGTTACCTAAAGTATCTCCAGCTAACTCTACAGCTAATAGTTCTACATTGTCTGATAAAGTTAGATTTTGTAAATAACCATCACCTACGTTTGAAAGTGTAATCTCATAAACTATCTGATCTTTAGGTGAATAAGTCATTCCACTTGTATAATCTTTAGAACCTATGCTTTTAATCCTTTTTATCACATCCGCTTTTCCACTCATAGGTTTTATTGTAGCTGATGCACTATTTACTTTAGTTCCCTGCTCAACTGTAGCTACATTTACTATTTGCCCCACAGGTCCTTCCAATTCAGTTTCATTCAATACAGCTTTAATTTTTACTGTTATGACCCCTTTACTTTCCAAATTTCCAGATATATTTATCTCCTCTGATGTTATATCTTGATTTAAAGGAACATTTATTTGTAAACTATCTCCTTGTGGATAAGTAAACTCTGTTACTTGATAACTGCTAAAAGCTTGAATCATATTTTGCAAGTTACTTTTCACTAGATTTTTCAAAATTGCATCTTTAAGAGTTATATTCGCGGCTACATCTCCTATGTTTGTTAAGCTTATTGTTAAATCCACTGTATTTTTTTCATTTGGATTAATACCATTACCAGCTTTATAAAACTCATTTGCTGTCATAACTAAATTTAAATCTGTTATTAAAGGATTTGATATTACTTCATTTGTTTTATTTCCATTGACATTTGCATAGTTAACTATTTGTCCCACTGTATTATGCTTTAGCTTTCCTGAAGCTGTTATCTTCACTTTGGAGTTTGGTGCTATATTTAACTTTGTATCTATATCTGTAGGGCTCTCAAATGCTGGTTTTATAGTTTCATCTACAAATTCAGTTTTTATCTCACTTAATAAATCCTTAACAGTTACATCCTTTAACCATCCTTGACCTGTATTTGATAGATTTATTGTATATGTTAATACATCTCCATCTACATAGTTTAGTTTATCCACAGATTTACTCGCCGATAGAACTCCTTTTACGGAGTTCAAAGTCACATTGGAGCTAACTGTTTTTTCACCTATCGCTTGAGCTGTATTTGTTATTGGTCCATATGCTTTATCATTGACTTTGGCACTCAATTTTATTATCACTGAATCTCCTGGATATATATCAGCTTCATTTTGCAGGTATCCATTTGTCATATCTGCAGTTCCTAACTTTGTATTTGAACTAGATGCATTTTGAGTAACTAGCCTAATATCAGAAAATGCTATCCCAATTCCTCCATCTATCAACTCCACTTTTTCTTCTAAAAGATTATCAAGTATCTTTCCATTATTAACATATCCATTTCCTATATTTTTTATATTTAAAGTGTACTCTAAGTATTCTCCTGGAATATACTCCTTCACATTGGCACTCTTTGTTAGTGTCATTTCTCCAGACTCTTGTATAACACTGACTTTCTCAGTTAAAAATGTGGAACCATTGTAGCTCCATTTTGCTTCATTCTCTATCTTTCCCAAAGATTTGGATGCCGCAACACCAGATATATTCACAGTTAATTGTGTCCCACTTGCTAAATCGATTTCACCATTTACTATATTTCCAAAATGAGGTATTTTTATTGCAGAGTTTTGAGCATCACCTATGATTGTTGTTGTTATTGTCCAACCTGACTGTAAAGCTGACCCCTGTGCTCCTCCCGCTTGCTCTGTAACAATATCGCCTATTAAATCTGTCAGTAGTAAGTTATTAATTGTTGTATCTGAGTTATTTTTTATAACTATTTGAAATCCAACTCCTCTATCAGGAACATATGTCGGACTTGAAGCTAATTTTGTGACAGATATATCTGAAAAATTTGCTGGTTTTAAAGTAATCATATCTGCTTTATAGTCTTTATCTCCTAATGTAGCTGTATTTATGATATTTCCAACAACATTATCAGCCAAAGTTCCCTCTATATCCAAAGTAACTGTAACCCCTGGTCCTATATCTATTGTCGTATCCAAGCCCTTTGGACCATTTATATTCCCATTGATATATGTATATTGTGTGAACTCTCCACCCACTGGACTATTATACACTATATTCCACGAATCAAATGCCAACCCTTGATTTCCACCAACTATCTCTGTGCTAATATTTCCTATAAGATCTTTTAAAACAATATCATTTCCATACCCAACTCCGCTGTTTTCTAAGGTCAATCTATATTTGATTTTATCTCCTGGTCTGTATATTCCATCTGATGGAGAAACTAAAACTTTAGACCCATTTAAAACTGGAGGTTCTGGATACACAGGATCTGATTTTACACTACTATTGTCATTTATAGTTAAAATATTTTGAGAAATAGCACCTAAAGCTTTCTTACTAATATCTCCACTCACCAGTATAGTTATAGATTGCCCTGGTCCTATATCTGCACTTTTTCTAATTGTTGTGGATGTATCTCCTCCCAAGGAGCTTATAAAAGTTTCGCTTCCATCTATTACTGGTGTACCTATAGTAATATTTTGAAGAGCTTGAACTAAACTGCTTACACCTGACTCCTCTGTCATAATTCCTGAAAAAATATCAACTATCTTTACTCCACTTAATATCCCTTTTCCTGTATTACTAAGAGTTATCTCATAAGTAATATTATCACCTGGCTTATATTTATCCTGTGGTGAAAATGGATTTCCAGCCAAAGTTTTAATAATATTTGTAGCCTTAAGTTCTCCTGGATATGGTTTTAAATTTACACTTTTTATATTTTGATCATAGATTGATGTATTTTGAAACTCTCCATATATTTTTTTCCCAATTGTTGCAGTTACTGTAAATACTACACTTCCTCCTGGTGCTATTATCATATTTGAACTTTTAATATCTTTATTATCTAGAGGCTGATAATCTCCTAAACTTGTTATATCACCATATAATTGTGTAGAAATATGCCATTTATTATCAAATGGATTCACTTTATTAGAGCCATTTCCAGCTTCATTTGCCACTATGGAACTCAATATATCAGAATAACTTTTCCCATAAGAAGTTCCCTTCCCCACATTTTGAATCTCTATTTTATATACAACAGTATCCCCTGGAGCATAGTTTGTAATCTCTTCAGTTCCTTTTGAATTGTACACTTTTTTAGTATGAACTATAACTTCTGGAGCCATTTGAGCTAAGGCTGAAGTTCTAACCACACCATTTATATTTACAGAGTTTACAAAACTTCCAACTGCTAGAGGATTTATCTTTCCAACTATAGTATATTGAATATATCCATATGGTCCTATATCAACTGTTGTACTTAAATTTTCATTATTTTTAAATGTACCAAAATCTGTGGCTACTGAGCTATCTTTTTCAGCTGTAATTGTCCACCCTACAAAAGCTGGACCAGTTTGCCCATTAGCTAAAGTAGTATTTATACTTCCTATTAAATCTTTTACAGGATAGTTATTTAGGATTCCACCATTTTGATTTACGATTTTAACAGTATATTGAATATATCCACCTGGAACATATCCTGTACTAACTCCTGTTACTCCATCAACATCTAAATATCTATCTAAAGTTTTTGTCGCTAAAAATCTATTTTGAGGAGAACTAGAACTTGCTGAAACTGTGTCTTCATCCACGTCTAACTCATTTATTATCGTTCCAACAGCAGTATCTGCAACTTGACCTGAAACTTCATATTGAATATATCCATTTACTGGTACATCAATATTTACATTTATATTGGATTCATCTGTTGGACGTGGAGCTGAAGCCCCATAACCACCAACTTTTATGTTTTTAACTTTTATTGTTCCTGGAACAAATGCTTGGATATTACCACCTTTTGAACTTTCTACCTGAATACTTGATAAATTATCCTCTAGAGGTATCTGCCCTGCATTTCCTTTGCTATTATTTTCAACTCTTAAAATATATGTTAACTCTTTTCCTGGAAAATAATTACTTCCAACAGCTTGCTTTGTAATTGTCAAATTCTGTCTATAGTATGTTGTAACTAATCCTTTATAATTTATATCTCCCAATATATCTGGTCTAATTTTACCAGTTATCCTATAGACTAGTTAATCTCCTTGAGCCACATCTACAGTTCCTGTTAAATCAGTGTTATTCTTTATAGTACTTAAAGGTATTGGAATTGTTCCTGAAGATATTTTAGATTCATTTTCTACAAATTCTACAGTGAACTCATTTTTTCCAGTTGTCGGATTAAAAAATACATTTCCTGTAGTCCCATTCATAAGTTTTACACCTAATTCATTTATATTTTCATTTATAGGATAGTTATTTAAATAACCTACACCATTTGGGGCTATCTTTATAGTATATATCAAGGTCTCTCCAGGTACATATTTAGAAAGATTCACTCCTCTCATAACTCCACCGCTTGACCCCAAAACATTATTTTCTATGAAACTACTTCCAACTAATTCATCTTCACTATAGACAAGTGCTGTATTTTTCAGCTTTTGTGTCAGTAACTTTGGATTTGGAGTCGCAATAATTTTGTATTCTACTCCCTTTTGTGGAGCTAAGTTATCAATTAAATCATTCAATTTGTCATTTTGACCTTTACTTATTTTATCCTTTCCCTTATAGATCTCCCAAGACAAAAAAGCCTTCCCTTTTACATCTTTAATTGAAGTTCCATCTTCATTGGCTAAATTTCCAATTATAGTATTTAAATCATCAACTATTTTTATGTCTTCTACAACACTTTTAGAATTATTTAATACGTCTATTATATAGGTAATTTTACTCAAAGGGTTTATTGAAGAGGTACTTGATGTTTTTCTAATAAAAATAGTTCCATCTTCTTCTGCATTAGCTTCACTGGCAGAAGCTGTACTTATATTTCCATTCTGAATATCATGAACACTGACTTCATTAGTGATTATCCCAGATAAATTTTTATTTAACTGTGCTTTTATATTATAAGTTACACTTCCTCCAGGTGCTATATCCACTTTTGTATCTAGATTAGTATTAGCTGCTATCTTTCCTATAGTTGTTCCATATCCCTTTGCAACTCCTGTTATTGTCCATGATGAAAAAGCCTTATTCTTATCTTCATCAAGAATTCTATCTAAATTATCTTGAACTATTGTATCATTTGCATATCCATCTCCTATATTTTCTATAACAATTATATACTCAATCTCACCGCCAGAGACATAGCTAGTATTTGTAGAGGATTTTGAAATCCTTAAAAATGGCATTTTAGGAGATGTCGTAGCTGTTGAAATATTTCCATTTTCAACTATACTATTACTAAATTCACCATAAAATATCTGATTAGATGTATTATTTACCACACCCTCAACTGTGAATACTACACTTCCTCCAGGTGCTATATTAACCCTTGTATCTATGTCTTTCCCATCTACAACTGGAGCTCCAGAAACAGTTGTTCCCACACCATTTAATTCAGTTTTTATTGTCCAATTTGGTTTAAATACAGGTGCTTCTCCTCTTGATAGAAGTTCAGCTTTTATTGTGGATATACTATCTTTAACAGGAACATTCATAGCAATTCCACTCTCTGAAGAGTTGGATATTGTTATTGTATATGTAATAGCTTCATCCCCTAATAGATTCCCATTAGAATCTAAATTATTTGGGTATGATGTTTTATTTACACTTTTATTTATTGTTACATTTGTCGTTCTTGTTACTATTCCTTTATCACTAGTCAATTCTCCATCCACTTTTGCCATATTTATTATCTTTCCTTTAGCTAAAGAGTTAATTACTGCTGTAATTTTATACTCTATACTTTTTCCTGGAGATAATATTGCATTGACATTTAGATCTTTATCCACCAATGTTCCTGTAAATCCCACATTATCTGGTCCAGATGTGCTTATACTACCATCTACATTGTAGATAGTACCTGTTACAGATGTACTTTCATATGCCTGACCTTGAACTCCTGTTACCAGTTCTGTTGATATCTTTGAAAAAATATCTTCAACAGGTATATTTACTGCAGTTCCATTTCCTGTATTACTAACTATTATTGTATATTCTACTGGCTTTCCTGGAGTATACTCTGTCGCATTTACCTCTTTTTGCAACTCCAATTTATAAGGTGACATAGAAATTCCGTTTCCGTCCTCCACTACAGTTCCCGTTGAGTTCTCATCATATATTTTCCCCACTATATCAGGATTTACAGTGATTACTAAATCATATCGAATCTCTCCTCCTGGTCCAATATCTGCTTCTAGTTTTAAATCCTGTGTTCCAGGATTAGATACACCATAATTAAACTCTCCTTGAGCAGTTCCATTTCCACTTTTAGACCCAAAATTTAAAATCCAACTTTTTACTACAGAAGAGAGTCCACCACTTGTATTAAGGGCCTCTAATTTTGAAAGAGCATCTGTTATAGATACATTATTTGCAAACTTTGTATCTAAATTTCTAACAACTATGCTATAGTTTATGGTTCCACCAGGAGTATATTCATTTTGAATTGGAGATTTTGTAATTGTTATAGAATCATTTCCCGTTGTAATAGTATTTTGTGGCATATATACAGCTGTTGAGCTTTTCCCATCAGTTTGAGCAATATTTGAAATCTCTCCAATAGCAGTATTTTTTGTAATAATTGATACCTCATAATTAATCTTTTCACTAGGATATACTATAACTTTAGAATCATTTAAATTTAAATTTGTTAGAACTCCACCACTTTGCAAAAGGGATGATGTACTCTCAGTCGAACCACTTCCCAGACTAGCTACTATACTCCATGTATCCACTGGATTCCCTTCAATATCCTTAGCACCTATTCCACTGGCATTAGCTAATAGAGAAGTTATCGAACTAATATTATCAACTACATTTAGGTTGTATCCTATTCCTTCCCCTGTATTTTCCACAGTTATTAAGTATTTTATTAAACTCCCTGGGGAGTATAAGTTACTACTAAGAGCAGTTTTAGTAATAGTTATATTGGCAGGTTTTGAAGTTAATCCAGTATCTGAAGCTTCTAAGGTATTTCCATTTCGATCAGTTATTGTAACGCTATTTTTAATTTCTCCCACTATGTTTGGATTAACATATGTTCTTACTAAATATGTCACCTTATCATTTGGAGCTATTGATATATTTGTTATATTGGGCTCTGATGTTGGATTAAAATTACCAGTTGAACTAATCCTTGTCTCCGCTGTTCCCAATATAGTAACTCTTGAAGTATCTAAAGCTGGAACTAAGTTTCCTTTTGCATCCAAAGCCTTTATATCAGATAACTTGTCAATTAAACTCATATTTGTTATTGGAATTGTTGGACTTGTATTTGTTATTACTAAACTATAAACAACAACTCCATTAGGAAGATATTTTCCATCTTTATTAAGTGACATTTTTTCTAAAGTGTAACTATATTTTGCCAATGCTATTGGACTAGCATCAACACTTTTGGTTTTTTTTCTAGCTGTCAGTGAGACACTGTTATTCAATGTTCCTGTAAATGTATCTTTTAATTTACCTGTTATTTCATAATTTATACTACCATTGACTGCTATATAGGCATTTTGGGCTTTTAAATTTCCACTTGAGTTATACACACCTGGATTTGTTCCAAACCCTGTAGTTGTTGCAGCTATACTTGAACTTTCAAAGGCATTGGTATCCAATATATCTTCTATATCGATACTTTTTATAGCTGCTGTTCCGGTATTTTTAACTACTACGTTATAAATTACCTCTCCACCTTTTTCGTAGTATGGAAGGGTTGAGGTTTTTTCAACATCTAAAAAGTACTGCACTCTATCCATACTATTTTCTAAAGTTTTTACAACTTGATTATTACTATTTGTTAAAGTCGCTTTTACAGTTATTTTTTCATTTACATCAGGATTTATCTGTGCCTTAACTGTATACACTAAAGACCCGCCACTTCCTAATATAAAATTTTTTACTTCTAAATTTCCATTTAAATCAAAGCTACCTGTATTAGTCCCAATTCCAGTTTGTGTAGCACTGTTTTGTATATTGCCAAAAACGCTTCCTTCTCCACCTCCATCTAATCTTGATATTAAATCTGCAATGGGAAAACTTAAATTCCCCTCAATAGCTATATTTGTATCATTTGTTAAGCTGAGTTTATACTCTACTCCATCACCGTTGTCATACTCATTTACTGGTGTTACTCTTATCAAGTCAAATTCTACTGCTAAAACTATTTTAGATAACAAGATTAAAATCATAAGAAAAAGAGTCGTCCTTTTTTTCATATAAATCCTCCCCATTTTTACAAAAAATTTGTAAACTAATCATTTTTTACAACACTTTCGTTTACCAAATCAAACTTCAAATTCTTTTATTTTTATCTTATATATTATATATAATATATATTCTATGTCATAAAAAATACTACCTTACTATTATTGAATATAGAGTCACTAACATTACCAATTCTACAGTTACTTTCTAGTATCAAAAGCCTACTATATGCCATTTTCTAAATAAAAAAAAGTACAAGTGTTGGAGTAATATGTTGATATTATATACATATCAAGGTATAATAAAAATAAAGATTAAGAGGTGATGTTGTATGTGTACTCAATTATTTGATCCAAAAGTTGATTATGTTTTTAAAAATATTTTTGGTTCAGAGAAACATCCAAGAATATTAATATCTTTTTTAAATGCTTGTATAAAACCTAAAGACCCCATTGTAGAGGTTAAACTAAAAAATACAGAAATGACAAGAGAGTATATTGAAGATAGCTTTTCAAGACTAGATATACTGGCTAAAACAAGTATAGGTGAATCAGACTTATTAAGTGTTTGGGTAGGATTTTTAGAAGATCCAAACAATGAAAAAGTAATATATTTAGAGAGAAAAGTTGAAGAGTTACAAGAAGCTAAAGAGGAACTTGCAAGAATAAGTAGAGACCCAAAGGAAGCTGAGAACTATCGTATGCGTGAAAATGCAAGAAATGATAGATTAAATGCCCTATTATCAGCAGAGGAAAAAGGATTGAAAAAAGGAATTCAACAAGGATTAACAGAGGGAGAAAGAAAAGCAAAGTTAGAAATTGCCAAATCTTTAAAAGGAATATTATCAGATGAAATAATATCAGAAAAGACAGACTTATCTTTAGAGGAAATAAAAAGTCTTTAGGTGCGGCTGGAGATGATGACATATGGACTATACAACAATCTAATTTTAGAAAAAGCGTTAAGAGTTGTATACTTCAATATCAAATCAGCACTGGAAATAGCTAAAGAGGAATATATTGAAGACTTATCATATATTAAACAAAAGAATCTACAACAAAAAAATTGCAGAAAATCTGCAATTTTTTTATAATTAATATCTTAAATTTATTATGAAAATTGTGAATCGCATAATCCACAACCTGAGCAAACATGCCCATTATATGAAAATGCAATTTTTTGTGCTCTTTGCTTTTTTCTAAGCTCTGCTGTATGTCCATCTCCCTCTCCATTAACGTGGTATTTTAACATTTCAACCAAATTATCCATACATGATGATAACCCTTTTATTGGAGCTCCTGAACAAGGATTATCATCTAAAAGAGCAATAACTTTATCCACTTCCATTCCAGGTAACAGTTTTGAAATTGCATTTAGATTTCCTGGACAACCTCTAACTGCTGAAAAAGACAGTATTTTACCATCTTTAACTTCCACTGTCATCTCTTTTGCACAGGCTCCATATGGTACCTCTGTAAACTTTACATCCTTTTTTGGCTCAGCAGCATTACTCATTGCACTGATTGCTAAAACTCCTGTCAATAAAAACATTTTACTTCTCATAGTTTCCCCTCCCATATCAATATAACTAATATAGGTATATAGCTCATTATTTGGGATATGTCAAATTAAAAATAGCAGTTTTTATTGTTTCACCACTACTCTTCCTTCCAGTTTTGGCTCTAAAACTTTTGCTTTTTTCACATAATCTATAAAAATATCTGAGTCTATATTTTTTTCTGAATCTATCTCTATTGTACCCAACGAATCTTTTAACATCTGGAATCCATCTCCACCATTTTTTATGTATAATGGAAGAGCTACAGTATATATTTTTTCCAACTCTATTGGTTTTCCATCTATTGTTACATTCTCAACTCTATTTCCAACATCTCCCTTTGGATTATAACTATATTTTAAACCTGAAACCTGTAAAAATCTTCCAGTTTTTTTATCTACACTACTCACTCCATGCTCTAATGCTTCAACAATAGTTTTTCCACTATATTTAAAAGCTCCTATTTTATTTGAAAATGGTAATATTGATATAGCATCTCTTAATCTAAAATCTCCTGCCTCAATATTTGCTCTAATCCCCCCTCCATTCATAAATGCAATCTCAGTATTAAAGTGTTCTTTATATGCATCTGCTATTAAATTTCCAATATTGCTCTCCTCATATCTAGCATGATGATTTTCTCCAAACCCAGAATCTAATTTTACATTACTCTTAGCAATAACAACTCCCAAATCTCTATCCAATCTCTCTTTATAGAACTCTTCCAGTTTTAACATCTCTTTATCTGGTAAAACCGAACTATTAACTGGGATAAGTTCCAAGGTTTGCTTTATTTTTCCTTTTTTATTTTTAAATACATCAATTTTTACAATGGATCCCATATTTCCTTGTGGAGAAACAATTGGCTTTTCATTAACATATGTCACATAGCTATATTTTTCAGACTTTTCCTCCGCTAATATAGCATCTATGTCAGGATATTTTTCTAAAATTTCAATATTTAACTCTGGCTCTGATTGAGTTAAAAGAACTATAAAATCAACTCTCTCCCCTTTTAACTTTTCCAAGTTTTCTCCAACACTTTTTATTATATCCTCTTGATATATCTCAGATGTCTGAATTGTTGTTTCCATTCCATCAGTAGTTCCTAAAAAACCGATTTTAAAATTTCCCATATTTTTTACAATATACTCACTGGAACCATTAAATGGTTTTCCTGAACTCTCTTTTAAATTGCTGCTTATCCATTGAAATTTAGATTTATTCATTAGATTTCTTGCTTCTGTCACTCCAAAGTCAAACTCATGTTGTCCGAAATTTGATATATCTATAGGCATCTTATTAAAAGCTTCAATCATTGGAAATCCATGATAAACAGCTCCGAATAAAACTCCACCTCCAAGATCCCCACCTTGGAGTACCACAGTATTTTTATTTCCTTTTTTTATAGAGTCTACTATGGTTTTAGCTCTGGCAACTCCACCTCTTTCCCCATGTTTATCCACAACTGGATAAATCACATGAGAATCATTAAAATATAATAGTGTCGCTTTTTCTTGAGCGACAACTAATGATGAAAAAAACAAAAAATTAATTAAAAATTTTTTCAAAATACCCCTCCAATATAATATATAATTTTAAAGTTGAACTATTATATCATATCTAACCATTTCAAAGCAAAAAAGTCATAGAAAAATCTATGACTTTTTTACTTATTTTTCTATATCTTTCACAGTTATTGATCTTATATTTGTTGCTCTTCCCTCTTGAGGTAAGCTTAATTTCCCGCTGTTTATAAGTTCAACCGCAATAGTTTGATTTTTATCTTGCGGTAATCCTATAATCTCCCAATTGTTGTCTGGCAATCCATCTATAACCTTTTTCTCCTGGATATATTTCATAGCTAGCTGTTGAATAGTTCCCTCAGCTTTCCCATATGCTGTTTTAGAATCCCATAAAATAGGTATATTTCTATTTTCAAAAATTTCACCTTTTTTAGCCAACATATCAAATCTATATGAGTTCATTCCAACTTTAATCTTCATATCATCTGTTATAGGAGTTCCATCCATTAATTTTAAATCTTTTATTCTGTTTCCTTTTTCCTCTCTTAAATCAATCTTATACTTAACTCCTCCAAATTGATCATATAAGCTATATTTAAAAGATCTTCTATCTAAATCAAAACTTATAGTTAAATCCCCTGGTTTTAAAGTATTAAAATACTGAGCAGACCACTCCATATATTTTTTTAAATCTTTTCCTGTAAACTCATAAACAGTTATCTCTCCTCCAGTATAACGATAATTATAGGCAATATCTTTTTTCTTTACCTCTCCAGCTTCCCATTTAGAGTCATCTCTATCCAGAGATAGTGCAACAACTTGTGCATCACTATAATTTAACATAACATTATGTAAAAAAGTAGCAAGTCCTGTATCCTCTACATATATACTAGGAATACCTTTTACTTTATCCTTAGGCACAAGAGGATTAGTTGCTTTTCCTATAACTATATTGGCTTCCTCTCTCAATTTTTCATGATAAGGCATATATATCTTATCCACTCTTTCACTGTTTTCAACCCCTTTTAATGAAACAGTTTTTGCCTCTTTTGATACAAGTTTTAATTTTTTATCAGTATCAAATTTTAAATCAACTATAGATAAATTTTGTCCATATTTGTATGGTGCAGTAATTATTACTCCATTCTCTATTTTACTTGAAATCTCTTTATGAGCATGCCCAGATAAAATAACATCTATTTCAGGAATAGCATTTGCAATATCTTTTACTCCACTTCCAGGTATTCCATTCTCATTGTCATATCCCATATGAGCTACTAAAACTATAGCGTCCACTTTCCCTTTTAATTTTTCAACCTGTACTTTTATTGCAGGAATAGAATCCATTACCTCTAACTCCTTAACATTTCCCGTATCCGCTTCAAATTTAGTGATAAGAGGGGTTGTGACACCTATAAATCCAACTTTAATACCATCTTTTTCTACTATTGTTGCTCCCTCTAAAAACTCTTTTCCATCTTTCTTATAGAAAAGGTTTGATGCTAACGATTTGCTTTTAAGATCTTGTGTATATTTTGATAACACATCTATACCAAAATTAAATTCATGGTTTCCAGGCACAAATATATCATACTCCATTGCATTCATAACCTTTGCAACAGGATTTGGAAAAACCTTTGAAAATTTTTCCACAGAGTTATCTTGAATAGCATCTCCAACATCTACTAAGATAATGTTATTATTTCCTTTTTTTTCCTTAGTTACATATGTATCTATCTGGCTAAAACTTCCTGAAACATATGAATCTCCAGAATATTCCCAAGGAATAACTCTTCCATGAACATCTGAGCTAGATATTATCTTTATATCTACCTCTTTTGCCAATAGAAAAGAGGTTGTTAACGTTCCTATAAGCATCACATTTTTTAATCTCATTTAATCTCCTCCTGATTTTGTTTAATACAGATTAACATTATTTTAATTCTTTTTTTGAATAGAAGCAAGTTTTTATTGAAAAAACAATGAAAAAAGAGGCAAATAGCCTCTTTTTTTTATATACTCAATTAAATAGTTATATTTTTTTCTGTTTCTATATCAAATAGATGGCACTTATCCATTTCAAAATAGAAGTTTTCCTGTTGATTAAAACTTGCACCAGTTGATTTTTCTGCTGGAATTCTTGCTGTATACTGTGTATCTCCTACAAAGAAATAGATAAACTCCTCATTACCCATCTGCTCTACTATATTTACTTTTCCAGCCAATGATGAATCTCCAGCTTTTGCAGTATTTTTATTTCCTACATTTTCTGGTCTTATTCCAAACCAAACCTCTTTTCCTACATGCCCTTTAACTTTATCAGCTTTCTCTTTTGGTAACTCTAATCTGTCCCCATTTGCTAATTTTACAAAAGTTTTATCCCCTTCTGAAACTAAAGATGCCTTTACTATATTCATTGCAGGTGATCCTATAAATCCAGCTACAAATTTGTTTGCCGGTGTATTATATAGATTTAAAGGTGTGTCTACTTGCATAATCTTTCCATAATTTAACACACAAATTCTATCTCCCATTGTCATTGCTTCAACTTGGTCATGAGTTACATAGATCATTGTTGCATTTTGTCCCTCTTCTTTCAATTGTTTATGAAGTTGAGTTATTCTTACTCTCATAGATACTCTAAGTTTTGCATCTAAGTTTGATAAAGGCTCATCAAATAAGAAAACCTCAGGCTTTCTAACAATAGCTCTTCCAACTGCAACCCTCTGTCTTTGTCCTCCAGACATCTCCTTTGGTTTTCTATCTAAAAGATCTGTAATTTCAAGCTTTTCTGCAGCTTCTTTAACTCTCTTATCAATCTCATTTTTAGGAACTTTTGCCATTTTTAATCCAAATGCCATATTGTCATAAACAGTCATATGTGGATAAAGTGCATAGTTTTGGAAAACCATTGCAATTCCTCTATCTTTTGGAGGTAAGTCATTAACTAGCTTATCTCCTATATAGATCTCTCCACCTGTAATCTCTTCTAATCCTGCAACCATTCTTAGAGTTGTCGATTTTGCACAACCTGATGGTCCTACGAATACCATGAACTCTCCATCTTTAATATTAAGATCAATTCCATGAACTGCCTTAAATCCATTAGGGTATTGTTTCTCTACTTTTCTTAGTACTACTTCTGCCATATTAATTCTTCCTCCTTGTTTTTTTACTAAATCTGAGGTTATTATATAGCATATTTTTATTTTTTTCAATAACTTTTGTTTGTTTTTTAGTCTTTTTTTACATTTTATTTACAATTTATTTACGTTTAATCATTAAAAATAAATGTTGTAAAAGTTTTATAACTTAAATTTTTATTGTAAATTTTAGCTTTTTTAGGCATAAAGTTAAAAATATCTGGATAATCTTGCATTTCAAAACATATTCCATTATGTTTTTTATCTAAAAAATTTCCTGTATATATAACAGCCACTGGTTCGCTAGATTTGACTTTTATAGATCTTCCAGTTTTTTCATCCTTTAACTCTATGTCATACTCAGATTTTTTAGAAAGTTCAAAAGGATGGTCTATTCCTCCTCCTACAATTTTAACCTGCTCATGATTTGACTCTAAAATATCATCTAATTTTTGAAATTTTTCAAACTCTATAAAACTACTCTTTTTTTCTATCTTTAAAGGAACTGTATTTTCATCTACCCAACCATATCCATTTGCATTTATTTTCAATAGATTTTCTTTTATATTTTCTTTTCCATTACCACTTAAATTAAAATATGTGTGATTAGTTAAATTTAGATATGTATCTCTGTCACTCTCTCCAAAATACTCTAATTTTAATTTATTTTTTTCCAGAGTGTATATAACCTTAAAATCAACCTCTCCTGGAAATCCGCTTTCTAAATGTGGACTTTTATATGTCAATGTTAAAATTGCCTTTTCTCCATCAGCTTTTAACTCTCCTTTCCACACCTTACTATTTAATCCATCAGGTCCACCATGTAAATTATTTCCCCCATTATTCTTTTCAAGTTGATATATTTTATCATTTATTTTTAAAATTCCATCCTTTGTTCTTCCAGCTACTCTTCCTGTTATACAACCATAAAAATACTCATTTTTCTCATACTCACCTAAAGTTTCATATCCTAAAACAATGCTTTCGTACTTATCTTTATTATCAGCTATTTTTAAAGATTTTATTATTCCACCAAGGGAGATAACTTCCAAGTCCACATACTCATTTTTTAAATTGTATAAAAATACCTGTTCCCCTTTTGAAGTTTTACCAAACTCTTGAATACTTAATTTCAAATCTCATCCCTCCATATATTTTTTTTAAACAGATTATGTCTTACAACAGATATTGGATTGTAGGTATGCATCTTATCCAATATATTTGAAACTGTTAAATCATATTTTTGCTCCTCTAACGTCACTTTTTGTAGCTCTAATTTCAATGTATTTAAAAGCAACTTCTCCTTAAATAGCTCACCTACTAATATTATTTTATCTGGATTTATTAAAGAGATTATCATATCTATACTGTGTGCAATTATTACCATAGCCTCAGTACTTATTTTTGTACTCAAAAAATCTCTCTCCTTAACTCCATCTATAACATCTAAAATTCCAATCTCTCCCTTTGAAGTTAACTTTTCTTTTAAAGAGCTATAGTTATTTAACTTTATCATGGATACCAATCTGTTTATAATGGCTTTATTGGATGCTTCTGCTTCTAAGCACCCTCTTTTTCCACAAGAACATCTTCTTAAACTGCTTCTATCCATTACCACATGTCCAATCTCTCCAGATATAAATCCATGACCTGACAATAGATTTCCATTTACAAAAATGGAACTTCCTATCCCCTCTGAAACATTTAATACCACATAGTTTTCACTCTCTTGAGCACTTCCAAAATATCTCTCTGTCAATGCCATAGCTCTAACATCATTCTCAACTAAAGTTGGAATTTTAAACCTATTTTCTATTTTGTCTCTTATATCTATTTTTTTTCTCTTGTAATGAGGTGAAAATACAATGATTCCTTTTTCTGAGTTTATAAGCCCAGTTATAGCCATTGATATAACTTTAATTCCCTTTTCCTCTTTTAGCTCTTTATCAATAATCTCCTCTAAATATTCGCTTAACTCCTTAGTTTCATCTATTTTATAGTTTTTACTTTTAAATATCTCTCCAGCTATATTTCCAATAGACACTACTAAAGATGTTGGTGTTAAAGACATCCCTAATATTTTTCCCACCCAATATTTATTCAAAGATAAATCAATGGCCCTTCTTCCACCAGTTGACTCTCTTTGAGCCACTTCTAAAACTATTCCACACTGTAGAAGAGGCTCTATTGATTTGGTTATTGCTGCTGGTGTCAAATCTAACTCCTCAGCTATTTTTTTTCTAGATATTCTATTTTTATTTTTTATCATTTCTAAAATTCTCAATTGAGATTGTGTAAATTCCATCTATTCCGTTACTAGATACTTATAAAACTCTATAAAAATTTAAATAAATTATATAGAAGTAAAAAGTACCATTTTTTATCCATAGAATACTATTTAGACAGATTATTGTTTCTGATATCGCTTGTTTTTCTATGAATGAGCCTTATTTTATCACACAAGTTTCACACTTTTTTGGCTCTTTTGGTAACGGTTATTCACCTCCCTAAATTTTTCATATTTTTGTGAAACCTATTTTTGGTGCCTTCAAAGTAACTTTCTATGACTTATTGAGTTTTCATTTAACTTTTTTTAAATAGTATCATCTCTCACTTCATATAATTTATAATACCTCTATATAAGAGTTTAAGTCAATGTATTTAACAGGAACTTTTTTTACTTTTTTAATTAAGTTTGTTCTAAAACTTCATTTTTACTTTTAAGTAATCCATTTTTAAAGTATACTCATATCAAAATAGACAAACACACTTAAAAGGGGAGAATAACTTATGGAACTTATTAGAAACTTAGTAGAAAATTTTAAAAAAGAGTTTAAAAAAGAGGAAAATACTCCAGTGGAAGTTTTCTTTGCACCAGGTAGAGTTAACTTAATCGGTGAGCATATCGACTATAATGGAGGAAAAGTTTTTCCATGTGCTCTAGACTTTGGAACTTATGCTGTCACTAATAAAAGACAGGATAGAATCTTTAGAATGTACTCTGAAAACTTTAAAAATTTAGGAATTATAGAGTTTTCATTGGATTCTCTAATATATGATAAAAAAGATGATTGGGCTAACTATCCTAAAGGGATTATAAAAACTTTCTTAGATGCTGGTTTTAATATAGATAGCGGATTTGATATTTTATATTTTGGAAATATTCCTAATGGAGCTGGTTTATCATCTTCAGCTTCAATTGAAGTTTTAACCTCTGTTATTTTAAAGAACCTATTTAATTTAGACATTGATATGGTTGAAATGGTTAAATTAAGTCAAAAAACTGAAAATGAGTTTATAGGAGTAAATTGTGGTATTATGGATCAATTCTCTATTGGAATGGGGAAAAAAGATCACGCTATTCTTTTAGACTGTAACACACTTGAATATAGTTATGCTCCATTTATTCTAAAGGATGCTTCTATTGTTATTGCTAACACTAATAAGAGAAGAGGGCTTGGAGAATCTAAATACAATGAAAGAAGAGCATCTTGTGAATCTGCATTGGAGGATTTAAAAGATGGTGGACTAAACATCTCCTCTCTTTGTGATATGAATATGGAGATTTTTGAAAGCAGCAAACACCTTATAAAATCTCAAGAGGCCATATCTCGTGTTAAACATGCTGTAAGTGAAAATGAAAGAGTTTTAAAAGCTATGGAGTGTTTAAATAGTGGAGATATCACTACTTTTGGAGAGCTTATGAACGGTTCTCATATCTCTTTAAGAGATGATTATGAGGTGACTGGATTTGAACTTGATAGTCTGATTGAAGCCGCTTGGGAAGAGGATGGAACAATTGGTTCTAGAATGACTGGTGCTGGTTTTGGTGGATGTACTGTATCTCTAGTTAAAAATGAAGCTATTGAAAACTTTATTAAAAATGTAGGTAAAAAATATAAAGAAAAAACAGGTTTAGAAGCTGCATTCTACATTGGAAATCCAGGGGATGGAGCTAGAAAGTTAGGTGATTTCTAATGATTTTCTCTTTAATTCAGGAACTTTTAAATTATGGTTTAGAAAAAAATTTAATAGACTCTTCAGAGGAGATTTACTCTAGAAATTTGATTTTGGATATCTTAAATCTTGATGAATGGAGATATGAGCCCGTAAAAAATAATAGAGATATTGAAATAATACTCTTAGATATTTGTCAATGGGCAATAAAAGTTGGTTTAATAAATGACTCCCCAGCTGAGATGGAACTTTTAGATACAAAAATAATGAACTCTATAACTCCAAGACCGAAAGAGGTTATAGAGAGATTTAACAGTGACTTTAAAATATCACCTGAAATAGCAACTGCCAACTATTACAATTTTTCTAAAAATACAAACTACATTAGAGAAGCTAGAATAAAACGAAATCTTCATTGGTTTTCTAAAACTCCCTATGGAGATTTGGAAATCACTATAAATTTAGCAAAACCTGAGAAAGATCCTAAGGATATAGAGAGAGAAAAAAATATGCCTAAATCTTCATATCCTAGTTGTCTTTTATGCTTAGAAAATGTTGGTTATAGAGGTAGATTAAATCACCCTGCAAGACAGACACATAGAGTTATTCCTGTAAATTTAAAATCAGAAAACTGGTATTTTCAGTTCTCACCTTATGTTTACTACAATGAGCACTCTATTGTATTTTGTGAAAGTCATAGACCAATGAAAATGAGTAAAGATACTTTTGATAGACTTCTTGAATTTGTGGAGGTTTTCCCTCACTATTGTATTGGGTCTAATGCTGATCTTCCAATAGTTGGTGGATCTATTCTATCTCATGATCACTACCAAGCTGGTAAACACACTTTCCCAATGGAAAAAGCTTCTATTGAAACTGAATTTACTATAAACGATTTTCCTGAAATTACTTGTGGAGTTGTAAAGTGGCCTATATCAGTTATTAGAATCTCCTCTAAAAATAGGGAAAAGTTATCAGAAGCCGCTGAGTATATCTTTAAAAAATGGAAAGAGTATAGTGACAAAAGTGTGGATATTTTAGCATATTCAGAGGATACTCCTCATAACACTGTAACGCCTATCGCCAGAAGAGTGGGAGATGAGTTCCAAATTGACTTAGCATTAAGAAATAATAGAACCTCTTTAGAACATCCTATGGGAATATTCCATCCACATAGTGAGGTTCATAATATAAAGAAGGAAAATATCGGTCTTATTGAAGTTATGGGACTTGCTATTTTGCCTGGAAGACTTCAAGAGGAAATGATTCTTTTGGAAAAAGAGTTAAAAAATCCAAACTGGAAATCAACTTTAAAAGATAACCCTACTCTTAGTAAACATTACGATTGGATTAAAAATATAGTATCTCAAAGAGATGAAATTATAACTTTAGATATTTTAAAAGAGGAGATTGGAAAAACTTTCTCCACTGTTTTAGAACATGCAGGTGTCTTTAAAAGAGACCCAATTGGAAAAAATGCTTTCCAAAATTTTATTAATACACTATAATGTAAACTACTAATGCCCTGTTTTTTCAGGGCATTTTTATAAAAAATCATTATAATGAGGATGATATGAGTTTAAATAAAAAATGGTATGTCTATATTTTAAGATGTAAAAATAATTCTTTATACACTGGAATCACTACAGATGTTCAAAGAAGATTTGAACAACACCTATCAGGAAAAGGTGCTAAATACACCAAAGTTCATAAACCAGTTAAAATAGAGGCTATTTTCGTACATGAAAATAGGTCCTCAGCAACTAAAGAGGAACTTAGGATAAAAGGTCTCCCAAAATGCCAAAAAGAACTGTTGTGCAAAATATCTTTTAATGATATACTCAAAACAAATAATTGAGTAGGGGGCGTTTTAATGTTAGAAACCTTTTTTTCAGAGATTTCTGTTATTAACTTTATGTTTTTAGCTTCAGCTTGTTTTTGTGCTGCCTTTGTAGATGCAATAGCTGGCGGAGGTGGTCTAATTAGTTTACCCGCATTTTTAGCGGCAGGTCTTGATCCACACATGGCACTTGGAACAAATAAATTAGCTGCTTTTTTTTCAAGTAGTGGAAGTGCTTTTAAATTTGCTAGATCGGGAAAAATAAACTGGGATTTAATAAAATATCTGATTCCATTCTCCTTTATTGGAGCTATCTTAGGTGTTAAAGCGGTTATACTAATAGATTCTAAATATCTATATCCAATTGCTTTTGGTCTGTTAGTTTTTGTTCTTATCTATACTTTAAAAAATAAAAACTTAGGTAATCACGATAATTTTCAAGGGGTGAACTCTAAAAATTTAAAATTGGGAATACTTATGGCATTCTCTCTTGGGTTTTATGATGGATTTTTTGGTCCTGGAACTGGATCATTTATAATATTCGGATTCATTGAAATTTTTAAATTAGATTTCATCAGAGCAAGTGGAAATGCTAAATTCTTGAATTTGGCTAGTAATATCGCCAGTGTTATCACATTTATATACTATGGTAAAATTGCCTATATGTACGCTCTTACAGTTGGTATTGTTATGCTTATCGGTGCCAATGTTGGTGCTAAAGTAGCAGTTACAAAAGGAACAAAATTTATAAGACCAGTTTTTCTTATTATAACAACTATTGTTACAGCCAAAATGGCTATAACTTTTTTACAACAACTATAATTAGTTACTAAATATCATAGGTGTGGATGTGGCTTTGTCCCCATCCACACTTTTCACTTCCTATTTTTTTAGTAAAACATCAATTAAAGTTCCCAATAGAATAAAAGTGATTCCTATAATCACCACTTCAGAAGGAATCTCTCCCTTCCCCAAATAAACCCAGATGGGATTTAATATAGGTTCTACTAAACACATAACTAATGCCCTTTCCACTGGAATCTGTCTAAGACCTTTTACATAGTAAGAGTACGACAGTCCAGAGATAACAATTCCAGAAATAATAAGAACGTAGACATCTGCCAATGATTTTGGTGGTGGTGTACGATAAACAAATTGTGCCAATCCACAAAATGTAGCTGCAATAATATTAACTAAAGCCATTACTCCCAGTGGATTTCCCTTTTGTATTTTTTTTAAACTGACAGAATAAAATACAAATGATAGTCCTGTAATAATACCTGTTAGAATTACTATTTTACTTTTCCCTTCAATGCTTCCCAATATATTCAATATAATCCCTATAACAATACAGAAAAAAACAACTAATTTAGCGATAGAAATACTCCTATTTTTATAGGTGTTATAAGCTATCATATAAACTGGTGCTGTATATTGCATAGAGATTGCCATTGCTGCACTGGAAATTTTTGTTGTTAATGCCAGTGCAAATAGGAAAATTGCCATAGATATTCCAGCGAGGAAAATATATTTTATTGAATAGATTTGATCCTTAGTAATATAAGGTAATAGGACAATTCCCCCTGCTAAACTACGAATTAAAGTTATCCATAAGGCATTTGCATCCACACTTTTTATCAAAAGACCACTTAAACTCCAAATTAAAACTGCTAACATAATTAATATGCTTCCATTTTCTTTTATCTTCATAATTTTATTTCCTTAAGTATATTTAATTATAATTATATTTGCTAAATTTTTTTCTATTTTATAAAATTAACTAAAATTCCCGCAAAGATAACAGAACCTAAAGTCACTGTTGTAAATCCTCCCACAAGCATTGTGGGAATCATTGTATTTGTTAGAAAATCTTTTTCCTCATCTGTTTTTGCAAGAACTTGAATCGCTTCATTTGTCAATAAAAAGTTAACTGGAAATCCAATTAAACAGTTTAATGCTATTGCAAAAGACATTTGCCAATTAATTTTTAAAAACTTTCCAGCCACAACTCCTCCAATTCCCATCCCTATGATTCCTAATCCAATCAAAACTACCAATGGAACTATCAACCCTATAATCTCCTCTAATGAGCTATTAGTTAGTCCACCCATAACTCCAACCAAGGATGCTATTACGAAAAATCCAAAAGAGTTGGCTTTCTGTAAAGATTTTCTTTCTAAATATCCCATCTCTCCACCAATAACTCCAAAAAATAGTGCAAATATCGTAGGAGAGATACTAAACTCTATCCCAAAATAATTAAAAATAACCCCTGTTAACTGGGAAACCATTATTGCAAAAAATCCTACAAATCCAAGTAAAAATAGATAGGTTGATGTATCCATATATCTCTCTGGGATAAAAAATCTTTTTTCTGTTTCTCTCTCTTCCGCTGCTGCCATCTTTAACTCTCCAGCTCTAAATGCATCTAATCTTCTTATTGTTTCACTTCTTAATAGACTAGGTAAGATAAAATATACAGGGAGCTCTTGAAGAGCTAATAATAACAGTGCAATGGTTGAAAGATGTGGCAAACCTTTTGTCAATGAAGCTTTAGACATTTCAAAAGCTGCTACAAATCCACCGGCAATAGGTGGAGCTGCCACAACTGCTGTATCCCAACCAAAAATTATACCTCCAACTGTAACACAATTGCTGCTATACCTAAAATGGCTCCCACTCCAATTAAAACTGTCTTCCATTCCTTTTTTAAAGTATGAAGACTCAATGAACATCCCATATTTACAACAATTACAACAATAATTACATCTGTTAAAGACTCTGAAAAACCAGCTAAATCAATGACATTTGTAGGTAATAACCCAAGCCACACAGTTGGTAATAAGAGAAGTAGAAATACCAAAATAGATGGTATAATGGCTCTAGTTTTTATTGAAATAAACTCTCCAAATGCTAAAAATCCCATCAATATAAAAAATGCTATGGCTGGGTGCATAAAACCTCCTCCTTTAATCTCACTCTAAATTTTCTAATAGTTTTAATAAAAAATTATAACTTTTATTGGTGGATAGTACGCTCACTCTCTCATATGGAGAGTGTAAATCCCAAATATTAGGCCCTATTGATATCGCATCCATATCTCTAATTTTCAGTGAGAAACATCCACACTCTAAACCACCATGAATAACAGATACCTCTAATTTTTCTTGAAACATATCTTCATAGGTTTTAATTGCTATCTCTCTAAGTTCTGAATCTACTTTATATATCCAACTTGGATAGGGTGCAAAATCTTTTACCTCTCCTCCCATTCTTTCCCCTAAAGTTAAAATTTTATTATAAATATATTCCACATTCTCTTCAAATACCCTCTTATTTCAGTCACTAAATATGCAAAATCACCTTTAATAGTAACTTCACCAAGATTACATGAGCTTTCTACAACAGATAAATCTATAAATTTTTCAAAGATTCCATTTGGAGATAGTAAAATACTATCTATTATTTTTTTAGTACTTTCTTTAGTAAGAACTCTCTCCACTGTCTTAATCTCTTCGAGATTAATGAAAAGATTAGGTTCTACCGATGTATATATTTTTCTCATACTCTTTTCAAATAACTCCAAATTTATTTTAACAGTAGCATAATCATCTTTTGAAATAACTAAAACAGCACTTGCCTCTCTTGGAAGAGCCAACCGAAAACTTCCACCATTAATATCAGATATTGTAAAAGGAACTATTTTCTCAATAGCCTTTAAAAATCTAGCCAATAATATATTTGCATTTGCTCTTCCCTTTTCAATATCTTCTCCTGAATGTCCTCCTACTAAACCACCTACACTGATTAAATATCCTACCTCTCCATTTTCCTTCTCTCTATAGACCACCGGTATTTTTAATTCTGCACCTCTTCCTCCACTACTTCCAGCAATTAGATTATTATCCAATGTGTTATCCAGATTTATGATTCTATCTGTATTCATAAGCCAAGATTCTGGAATATTTAAAGCTCCATTCATATCCTCCTCTTCAGCAGTAGTTAGAATAACATCTATCTCTGGATGTTTTAACTTCTTGTTCTCTAAAATTGCCATTATCATGGCTACTCCGACTCCATTATCTGCTCCTAAAGTGGTTCTATTCCCTGTGGATAGAATATCATTATCTAACTTAGTAATAATTGAATCTTTTTTAAAATCATGATCCACTTCTGGGAGTTTTTCACAAACCATATCTAAGTGTGCTTGTAAAATAATTGGTTTTTTATATTTATAACCATCTGATGCCTTTTTTCTAATAAATAAATTAAAATATTGGTCCTGAATTACTTCCTGTAAATCCCTTTCTTTTGCCCAGTTCATTATAAAATCACTAATCTTTTTTTCAGAATAACTTCCGTGAGGAATCTCACAAAGTTTTAGAAAATAAAAAAATGTTTTATTTTTTTCAATGAGCTCCTTTAATGATTTCTCCAATACCATATTTACCCCCTTTTTTTTAATAAGGTGTCAACATTATATCCATAAAATAATATATAAAATATCTGTAATAAGATTTTTTATAGATCAATATCGATATTTTATCTAACATATTAAAAGCGCAATTTTGTTGTTCTGATAATATAAAAAGGTTCAACACCTTGGTGTTGAACCTTTTATTTAACTCTATTACCATATTAAAAACATTTGTTTTTCAGTAAAATAATATTAAAATATTTCTTTTTTCTTTCTTAATTTTAATAATAAATATCTATTCTAATACTCTAATTGTTAAAAATAAGCTATTAATAATTTTATAGTCTCTATTATACCATCTATATGAGTTCTCTCATAGTGATGTGAGGCATCTACACTAGGTCCTATACAAGCATATCTTAAATCTGCTCCTTGAAGTATTGCCGCTGTTGCATCTGATCCATATCTATTATATACACCTACTGTGTACTTAATATTGTTTAGCTCAGCTATCTCCTGCAATCTTTTTCTTATTTTTAAATCATAGACTGTTTTATTATCTCTAGCTGCAATACTTACTTTTTTCTCATCTCCATGGGCATCCTCTGCAACTAATCCAATATCTAAAGCTACAAACTCATCAACATCATTTGGAATTTCAGAAACTCCATGTCCCACCTCTTCAAAATTTGAGAAATAAACATATAAATTATTATTTGGTTTTTTATTATTATCTTTTAGATATTTTAAATATGTTAAAATTTGTGCCACGCATAGCTTATCATCTAGATATCTTGATTTTATATATCCTGATTCTGTTATCTTTGTTTTTGTATAATAGCTTACAAAGTCTCCTTGACAAATCCCAAGCTCTCTTGTTTCCTCCTCTGAGCTCACATCCTCATCCAATCTAACTTCCATATTTTCAGCTATTCTTGGCATCTCTCTAGGTATATCTCCATACACATGAACAGAGGATTTTACAGGTAAAAGAGTTCCCTCATACTCCTTTCCACTTAAGGTATGAACTGTTACATTCTCCCCCTCAACTGAACCCCAAGCATATCCTCCAATATTTATAAGCTCTAATCTTCCATTTTTTTTTATTTTCTTTACCATAGCTCCTAAAGTATCCACATGAGCTGATAATAATCTTGTGTAATTGGGATTTTCTCCCTCTATTTTTACAATTAAACAATCTTTTTTACTATAAGTATACTTAAAACCTAGTCTTTCTAACTCCTCTGCAACTCTATCCATAGCTTTTTCTGTATAACCTGCTGGACTTGGAATTTCTAAAAACTCTTTTGTAAATTGTAATGTGTAATTCAAATCTAATTTCATACCCCTTCTACACTCCTTTTTTACTTTATCCCTAAATTGCTGATTATGATACTCTTTTTCTCTCTCTTTGTCAAGGGACTTTACTCCTCTATCTCTATAGTTGCGTAGTTATGAATAAGATTTGGCATTGCCACAAAACCTTTTATCTTTTTATTTAAACCCATATTTTCGTTTTTATAATATAATGGAACCAGTGGATTTTCCTCTGCTAAAATCTTTTGAGCCTTAGAATATGCCTCTAATCTATCTGAATTTTTTGTGGATTTTCTCCCTAACTCAACCAATCTATCATATTCTGGATTATCAAAGTTAGCTCTATTTCCAGCCCCACCTTTGTAACTACTGTGTAGTAAAGGGAATAGAACAATGTCTGAATCCGATGTTCCAGCAACCCATCCACCTATAAACATATCAAAATTTCCTTGAGCTGTCATCTGTAAGTAAGTTCCCCACTCAACTGTTTCAATCTCTGAATCAATCCCAATCTCTTTTAAGTTAGCTTGCACTATTTGAGCCGCTTGAAGTCTAACTGGATTATCATTTGACATAATTTTTATAGTTCTATTCTTTATACCAGATTTTTCAAGGTATTCTTTGGCTTTCTCTGGACTGTATTCTATCTTACCAACTGTCTGATCGCTTCCAAAAACAGTTGGATTAACTATTGTATTTGCAACACTTGCTTTTCCTAAATACACCGCATCCACTATACTTTGCTTATCAATAGCATATCTCAAAGCTTTTCTAAAATCCTTGTTATTAAAAGGTTCTCTTTTTGTATTTAAAGTTAAATACTCTGTTGCTGTAGTTGGAAATGTTATGGCATATAACTCAGGATTTGACTCAACGGTTTGAACATCTATAGGTGCTATTGTTGCAATATCTATCTCCCCTGTTTCCAACCCTGCAAGTCTACTTGTATTTTCTGGAATAGCTCTAAATATCAGCTCATCTATTTTTGCTTTTTCTCCAAAGTATTCCTTATTTGCAACCAATGCTATTTTTTCACCATCACCCCAACTCACATATTTGAAAGCTCCAGTTCCCATTGCGTCTGTAGCAATATTTCCATTTTTTTCTACAGTATACTTTTCATTTAAAATAGCTGTTAGTGGATATGAAAGTGTATAAAGTAGTGGTGCTGATGACTCTTTTAATCTTATATTAATAGTATAATCATCTATTTGCTCAACTTTTTCAATTACATCTAACATAACTTTTGTAGCTGGTTTTTCAAGCATCCTATTCAAACTAAAAATGATATCATTGGCTTTTAACTCCTCTCCATTGTGAAATTTAACACCTTTTTTTATTTTTACTACTAATTCAGTAGGTGTTAAATACTCAAATGATTCAGCTAGCTCTGGCACTACATTTCCATTTTCATCAATTTGAAAAAGAGTGTTATAAATCTGTTTAGCTATAGATAGCGATGGTATCTCATTATACATAGTTGGATCTAAACTTTTAGGCTTTGACCCTAAAGATACTGTCACAACTTTTGGTTTTTCACCTTTTTTAGCAATATTCTCTTTCTCTCCACAGCTCATAAGTAGTAAAGAAAGAAGCCCCAATCCCAAAATAGATTTCTTATTCATTATTTTAACCTCCCCAAGTTTGTAATTCCTAAAATATTACTCTGTCTCAGACAAATTGTCAATGCAGATTTTAAAATTTTTTTTTATTTTTTCTACAAAAGAAAATAATCTATGCATATATTTGTAGTTTCTAAAAAAATAAAAGCTATTATCAAATTATAAAATTTGATAATAGCTTCTTCATCACTTTAAAGTAGTTTCAATATATCTATACTTTTAATTTCCTAATACATTTCCTTTTTTGTTGTAATTATCCACTGCTGCTCCACCTAAAGCTCCTACTCCAGCTCCTATTAACGCACCTTTTGAATCTCCACTTATAACAGAACCTACCAAGGCTCCAGCACCGGCTCCAACTAAGGCACTCTTTTCTCTAGATGTCATATTTGAACACCCAACTAACACTAAACCTAAAATTAATCCCACAAATAACTTTTTCATTTTAAGGACCTCCTTTAAAATTAATTGATTATAATTATCTACACAATTATACAAATAAACTTTAAAGTTTCCTTTGAAATTTAAGCTAACTCTTTCAATAATTTAGCTAATTGATCTGGACATGATGTCCCTCTCTCTGAACAATCAATCCCTTCTAATCTCTTTATTACTTTCTCCACTGACATTCCTTCAACTAATTTTTCGATGGCCACAGTATTTCCGTCACATCCTCCAAAAAATTCGACTTTCTCAATAATATCCCCATTTAATTTTATTCCAATCTCTTTTGCACAAACGCCTTTTGTTTTTAAAATTTTCATTCCCAAAATCTCCCTTTAAAATTCTTGTCAAATTATAGATTATTATGAATCATATCCTGAGCAGTTTTCAAGTTTATCCATAGTTATTTTTTCTAACTCCTCTTTTATCTTTAAATTAACTCCCTCTAATTTACATCTTAGTCCACATAAAGCCATTTTAGAAGTTGTACAACTTGTTTTATCCTCAAAGCAGCCATTTACCTTAATTCCACCCTCTAAAACTTCTACTATATCATATACACTTATATCTTTAGGGTTTTTTGCGGCAACATAACCACCCTTTGCACCACGAAATGATTCTACTAAATCAGATGAAGTTAATTTTCCAAGAATTTTTAGTGTAAACCTTATGGAAACACCTGAAATTTCAGAAATCTCCTTTGCATCCATTTTCCTATTTGCTTCACACAATAAAAGTACGATTCTTATACCGTAATCAACTTCTCTACTTATTAACATTGTTCCTCCATTTTTTTTGATTTCAATATTAATATTGTAGACTATTTTTCAGCATAAATCAATACATATTTTATATAATTTAATTGATTTTTACTTTATCTAAAGAGTATAAAAAATAATATAACTATAAAATCCACTATGAAAATTTTTGTAAGCAGACTTTTTCTATACATTGGATTACTAAATAATCTAATATAGTCATTTATTCCCAAATATCCTCTATATTTTTCATTCATAAAAAAATATGTAAATGCATCAAAAGTTAGTACTATTAAGTTATATATTATCAACCTTTGAACCATATAATCCTCCTTAAAAATATTTTATATAATAATATATTACTTTATGTATTATATAATGTCAAATATTTGAAGAATACTATATTTTAAATTGAATTTTTAATTAAAATGAATTATAATGATATCAGTTAGTATAATATCTATATATAAATAAAGTTTTAATCTATAAGGGGGAGAGATATGAGTTTTTTATTTAAACTTTTTAACAATAAGAACATCAAGGAACTCGAAAAAATTAATCTAACTTTAAACGAGAAATTATTAACTCTTCAAAAAGAGCTAGAGGAAAAAGAGGTTCTTATTAATAACTACTCTTCTTTGCAATCTAAGCCAAATACTGACTACTCTAAACAATGGCAACTTATGGAAAAGAATCTTAGAAATCTACAAGAAGAAAACAGAATGTTAAAAGAAAATTTTATTAAGTTAAATAGAATTATTCCTAAGCAACAGTGGCAATACTCTTTTTTAGTTGATTTGCATCATTTTTATTCAGCCAATAAATTTGTTGGTATCAGGGAAAAACTATTTGAATCTGGCATTAAATACTTGCAAGATGTAAATGAAGAGATGTTTTCAACAATATTAAAAGAGGATCGTTATGTACAAGAGGGGCTTCAAAAATTTTTAGACTATAAAAATGGGATTATTGATTGGGATGTGAAAACTTTCCTAATGAAGGGCGATAGAGTTACAAAAATTTATCAAAAATCTAGAAAATTTTTAAATATTTTATCTGAAAAAAATATTGAGTTTATGGTTGAATTAGAGTCTTTTGATTTCCAATCACTTGGTGAATTTGGATTTTCTCAAGAGGATATAGAAACTTTTAAGCAAAAATATGAATCATATAATGCCGAAAGAAAAATATAATAGCTTTTACCTAGTTTATATATTAGGCGTAGAGTTTTGGGGAGGAAATTTTGATGAGTACATACAAATTATGGTGCAACTACCTTAAAATTGATAGATTTATTTATCCTGATGAGAAGAAATTGAAATTTTTAAATTTTTGTCAAGAAAATAATGCTATCTATTTATCTGACATAGATGATGAGTTACTAACTCAATACTCCAAAGTACCTGGTGTTGGTCCTGGAAGGATTGCAGATATAAAAAATGATCTTTCAGAGATTGTAGAGCGGTTTTCAAAACAGAAAACTTTTAAGAAGATTGTCAATTGTCGTCTAGACAACATAATTTTTAATATAAAACATATTGAGGGGATTACTGTTGGAGAATTTTTAAACTATACTCAAAAAGATATTGACTCTTTACATCTATCTAATAATGAGTTAGAAAGAATCTATGAAATATGTACTACTACACTTCCTTTAGAGGAAACTTTAAAGAAAATTAAAAACACTCTTTCTCAAGAGGATATTCAACTTTTAATAGATAGACTTGAAAATAACAAAACTTTAGAAGAGATAGGAAGTCAAAGAAATATTAGTCGTGAAAGAACTAGACAGATAGAGATAAAGCTAAAACAGATTATTGCAAATATATTTAGAAATACTAATTTAAATATTGCACTAAAAATTGAAGCTAATTTTAAAGATGAGATATCTTTAGATGAGATGTCTGAACTTTTTGGTAAAGATTATCGTTTTTTAGTTAGTTTTTTAAAAAGAAATGAGATTTTCTCAAGACCTTTTTATATTGATTTTTTAAATCTATTTCTTTTTGATAGAAGAGAAAGATTCTTTAAAATCTTTTACTCACTAGAGTTTACTAATATTTTAACCACTGAAAATGTAAAAACAATTAGATCTAGTTTTAAAAGCTTCAAGTGGATAACTCAAGATGAAATTGAAAAGATAATTACAAAATTAGGGTATGAAAAACATGGGAAATACTATGTTCAAAATAGTGGTTATAAAGATATTTTAGAGCTTTATTTTGTCAAATTGGTATCCCATCCTCTAAGAGTTGATGAAAATACTATAAAATTAATAATTGAAGATATAAATTCAAGATTGGATTATAATCTTTATTCTGAAGAGATAAAAAATATGAATGATAACACTGCGATATACCTAGCTCGTAGACTAGAGGGATTACTGTCTAGAATAGATGGTATCATTATGACTGACTCTAGAACTTATATCCATATAAATAAGATTAAATATAATGTTGAAGAGTTTCTAAATTTAAAGGATACAATTTTATCTTTTAATGAAAACTACATTGACAGCATTGCCGTTTATAAAAATTTAGAGGTTATTTTAAACAGTATAGGTATCTACTCTGATCATGTATTTTATTCACTATTCAAATACCACTTTGCTCAAGAGCTTAACTTGAGTACAAATGGAAATAGTAGAGTTCTAACAATTGGAGAGCAAGGCTTTAATAGAGTTGAAGAGTTAGAGAAATTTATTGAAACTGAAGGAAAAATCCTTGAAAAGAGTTATATTCAAGAAAAACTTAACTATTCCAACGTTTCTTTAAATAATGCTATTGATAATTCAAATAAAATTATAAGTTTTGATAGATCATTTATTGGGCTTATAAATTTTGTTCAAATGTCTAAAAATGAGATTGAACTTTTCAAAACATTAGTTTTAACTAATGATAATGACGGAAATATATCAATTCCAGAACTAATAAGTAAAATAAATTTAAATAAAAGCTTTAAAACTTTTATTAAGAAAAATAATATAAATAAATATTTTATAGCATCTTTAGTTAGATACTACTTCCCAGAATATAAGGGCGGATGTAATCTACTTAGTAGAAAAAGTCTTATAAAATGATTAGAGTCTGGTTAAATCTAGACTCTTTTTCTTTTTTAAAAGTTAAATATCTTGAAAATTTAACTAAAATAATATAATATCTAATTAAGTCAAATTTTTTGGAGTATGTTTATGAAATTTTTAATTACTGACTATTTTTTTAAAAGTGTTCCTACTGAAAAAAATGAAAAAGTCTTAGACAAACTTTATTTTTTCTATAACACCATTAAAAACTATAAAATTCTAACCTATAATCTACCTAAAGGTTATTGGATAAAAAAAATTGCTGGTAGTAACTCTCTTTATGAGTTTAGAGTCAATGATGGAGATAGAATCTTCTTTCTTTTTAACTCTTTCTCTCGAGATGACAGCCAGGGAAGTATTATTTTTTTAATATATTCTTCCCACGATATGGCTATAAAAAAGGCTAAGAGAAAAGAGATTAATGAAAGTAATTTAAAAGAGTTTATCGTATTTGATCAAGAGGACAATATTCAATCGATTGATGAAAACTTCGTTAATTATAACAATCTAATCACCTATGAGATTGTTGATGACTCACACTTTATTGAAAACTTTGAGAACAAGAGATATAAATACTACTATTTAAATGATGAACAGTATTCGTGTCTTGTGGACTTCCCACCGCATTTTGTCGCTGGAAGTGCTGGAAGTGGAAAAAGTACAATAACTTTAAGAAAACTGTTAAATTTAGAGGAAAACCATGACTTTTACAGCATAACCAAAGTTCTGTATTTAACAGCGAATAGATATTTAAAAGATAACTCTTTTGAACAGTATATGGAGTTTAGAAAAGGAGATACAAAAATTGCTGATTTTTTTACTTTAAAAGAGTTTCTATGTAAACTTTTAAAAATTTCATCTAACCAGATTGTGGAATTTTCTAAATTTAAAGATTTTTTTATTTTTTCCTATCCCAATAGGAAAAAATTTGATCTTTCTATTGAGGAGATTTTTTCTGAAATAAATGGAATAATTAAAGGTCTTATGATAAAAGGTGGAGCGGACAATTGGAATAGGGATCTTTCTAAACCTATGATCTCTTTAGATGACTATTTAAATCTAAGCTCTAAATACTCAACTTTAAATAGAGAACAGCGTATCTTTTTTTATGAGGTATGTCAAAAGTATAATCATTGGCTCAAACAGAACAAGCTCTATGACTTAAATGATCTGTCCATTGAACTTTTAAAAAAAGATATTCAATTTGATTTTATAATAGTTGATGAGATACAGGATTTAACAGAGATTCAAATTTTTGCTCTGACATCTCTTGCTAAAAATAAAGATAATATATTCCTCGCAGGAGATATTCATCAAATGATAAATGCCACTTTTTTTAACTTTGAAAGAATTAAAAATCTTTTCTACTCAAAGTATAACAAAAAAGTTAATATTAAAATATTATCTAAAAATTATAGAAGCTGTAAAAAAATAGTGGATTTAGCTAACTATTTTGGAGAGCTTAGAAACTCCTATATAGGTAATTTTGGAAGTGAAGACTATAAAGAGGTTGCCATTCAAAAAGATGGAGAGGTAAATTTGACTTCTATTAATTTTTCTCTTTTGGAAAATGCTCAAAATGATGCTAATTCAGCAATTGTAGTCCCTGATAACAATATAAAATCAGAACTTCTTGATCAATTACAAAATAAGCATAGAGTTTTTACAATCCAAGAGATTAAGGGATTGGAATATAATAATATTATCTGTTATAACTTGTCCTCAACCTATGAGGAACAATGGAAAAGGATTTTTTCTAAAACTGCTAAACATGATCAAAAATATAGAAAGTATTTTAATATTTTTTATGTTGGTATTACCAGAGCTCAAGAAAATCTTATTATTATGGAAGCAAATATAGATGATAATAAAGTTTTAAAAGAGTTACATAGTTTTTTAACACCTAACAATAATATAAATATCTCTAAAAATAGAGTTAATGACTCTATAAAAGAGAAAGAGGATTGGTTAAAAGAGGGGATTAAACTCTATAAATTAGAGCAATTAAGCGAGGCTCAATACGCTTTTGAAAAAGCTGGAGAACCCACTTGGATTTTAGAGAGAGACCTTGAAAATGATATCTCTCAACTCAATTTTAAACATGCTATCAATAAACTTTCAACTAAAGCCTTAAAAAGTAAAGAGGCTTACTATAGGAAGCTAATAATTGATACGGCAATTGAAAATAGCCTCTATTTTATAGCTGCTGAGTCAAATCGAACTTTTGGAATCTCATATAAAGATAGAGAGATTAAAGAGGGTATAAAAAAAGGGATTGAGGAGAATCGTTTCACACAAAAAGAACTTCAAAAAATCATTCAACTATATAAAGAGAGAAAGGATTCCAACTTTGTTGGAGACTTACTCCTAAAAATGAGAAGATTTAATGAAGCTTTGGTTTTTTATCAAAATTTAAATAATCCAATTGGAATACGATTGGCTAGAAGCGGTATTTTAGAGGGTTATTTTAAAAATATACCTAACTTTCAGGAAAAAGTAGCTGAATTAGATGAGATTATTCTCAATAAAAATATTAATAGCTTTGATAAAAAAGATAAATTAACAGCTCTACATAGAGCGCTTTTAATAAAAGAGGATCCAATACTCTTTGAGATGATAATGTATTTAGGTGGTAATTTAAATACATTTGTCAAAGGTAAGGAGATTCTTCCACTATATTGTTTTCATAGAATGAAACTACCACAAGATATTCAAACAAAATTTCTAGATATTTTTTTGAAGTTTAACTTTAATTTTAATAATACACAATTTTTTCAGTTATATTTAAAGAATATCTATCTTTTTAAACTTTTAGTTAAGAAACACTCTTTAGATTTAGATGTATTCTCAAATATTATCAATGAACTTCTTGGGAAGTGTGAAGATATACCCAATAACAATATTGAAAAAAGGAAATTAATTTTATATAAGAATATAATAAAAAACTACAAAAATAAAAAGGAGAATTTATGAACAAGAAACAAAACTTACTTAGAACAACTTTAGGTTCTGTCTTTATTGAAAGTGATCTTATGGGAGGACTTGTAGGAGAAAACAGACTTATCACAATCTCTGGAAAGGTTAACAATCCTGGAATTTATGAAATCCCAGAAAATGCAACTCTAAAGGATATTTTAGATATTGCTGGCGGAATGAAAAATGGAAAAGAGTTTAAGGCTGCTCAGTTTGGTTTACCTTTTGGAGGATTTGCTACAAAAGAATCTTTAAATGAAATTGTTGATTTTGGTCATTTCTTTGATTCAAAACATCCTAAAGCATTGATAGTTTTATCAAATGAAAGCTGTATTGTTCAGTTTGCCAAATACTATGTTGAATTTATTCTAGGAAAATTATCTAAGGGAGAGTACAGAGAGTATCTTATTGCAAAATTTGAGATAGAAAGATCTTGGAGAGTTTTAGATAGAATATCTAAAGGAAAAGGAAACATGAGAGATCTTTATCTTTTAAGACAACTATCTAAGAACATAAAAGAGGCTACTCAACAGAAACATAACCTTATTGAAGAGGCTATTGAAGCTTTTTATCATGAGTTTGAAGAGCATATTGAAGAGCACAGATGTTACACTGGAGAGTGCCCACAACTTGTAAAATTTAGAATTACAAGTAAATGTATAGGTTGTACTGCTTGTGCTAGAGTTTGCCCTGTTCACTGTATTGAAGGAAAAATTAAAGAGAGACATCGTATTGATATTGAAAGATGTACTCACTGTGGTCAGTGTGTTGCAGCTTGCCCTGTAAATGCTATCAATGAGGGAGATAATAGTTTAAAATTCCTTAGAGACCTTTCAACTCCTGGTAAAATAGTGATTACACAGATGGCTCCAGCTGTTAGAGTAGCTTTAGGAGAGGCCTTTGGGTTTGAAGCTGGAGTAAACATTGAGAAAAAAATCAATGGAGCTCTAAGAATGTTAGGAGTGGATTATGTATTTGATACTACTTGGGCTGCTGACCTAACAATTATGGAAGAGGCAACTGAGTTCCAACAAAGACTAGAGGCATTCTTTAAAGGTGATGACAATGTTAGACTACCAATTCTAACATCATGTTGTCCTGCTTGGGTTAAATTTATAGAGCAAAGTTATCCTGATATGCTTGATGTACCATCAACTGTTAAATCACCTATGCAAATTTTCTCTACAATTGCTAAGGATATCTGGGCAAAAGAGAAGGGATATAAGAGAGATGAGGTTACTACAGTTGCTATAATGCCTTGTTTAGCTAAAAAATATGAAGCTGCAAGAGAGGAGTTTTCAAGAGGAGATAACTATGACACTGACTATGTTATCACTACTAGAGAGCTAATCAAAATTTTAAAAGAAACTGAAATTGATCTAAATACTGTTGAAGAGGAGGATTTTGATAATCCATTAGGTGAATATTCTGGTGCAGGTATCATCTTTGGTAGAACTGGAGGAGTTATTGAAGCTGCTACAAGATCTACTATTGAAATGATCACTGGAGAAAGAATTGATAATATAGAGTTTGAAGCTCTTAGAGGATGGGATGGATTTAGAAGTTGTGATTTAACAATTGGACATATTGAACTTAGAATTGGTATTGCCCATGGTCTTGAAGAAGCTAAAAAGATGTTGGATAAAATTAGAAGTGGAGAGGAGTTCTATCATGCTATTGAGATTATGGCATGTAAAGGTGGATGTGTTGGTGGTGGTGGACAGCCAAAAGCCATCAAAAAACAGGAAACTCTTGAAAAAAGAGCACAGGGACTTAATAATATAGATACTATCTCTGAATATAGAAGATCACATGAAAATCCTCAAGTTTTAGCTATTTATGAGAAATACTTAGATTATCCGTTAAGTAGAAAAGCTCATGAACTTTTACACACTAAATATTTCCCAAAAATAAAAACACATAGATAAGCAGCATAATGTTTCAATATAGAAGCCTTAAAAGGCTTCTATATTTTTATACGTATCTTATTAATCTAATAGGGAGGTTCTATGAAAAATAATAAATTTTCTAATAAAAATTTTTTATATTTTCTACCTTACAATTTTCTTTTTCAGCTAATCTTTGAA
>Charlie_p2__coassemble_1010_pt1 | contig 47416 bp, 47 predicted proteins | sample Charlie_p2__metabat2_low_PE_014 | metagenome-assembled genome bin Charlie_p2
GGTATATTAAAAGTGAGTTTGGAAAATATGGAGATTCCTGGATAGATAAAATGCCATCTAAATCACTAGAATTAAAATGGGAAAATGCACCAGAAGGGACAGAGAGTTTTTTTATTGTTATGCAAGATTATGATGCTATACCAGTTACAGGATTTTCATGGATACATTGGATTGCAGTTGTTCCTAAAAATTATACAGAATTAAAAGAGAATGATAGCAGAGTAGATAAAAATATAGTGCAAGGAGTCAACAGCTGGGCATCTAAAATAAGTGGGCTAGCTAAGGAGAAAGCATCATTTTATGGAGGCCCAACTCCACCGGATAAAGATCATATATATGAGATAAAGATATATGCTCTAGATAAAATTCCAAACTTAAAAAACGGCTTTTATCTAAATGAGGCTTATAAAGAGATAAAGGGGCACATTTTGGGAGAAGCAGAGATAGAGGGAATTTATAAAGTTTAGGGAGGAGAGAAAATGTATAGTTGCGCAAATTGTAAGGTTCATGGGTGTAAAGATCAGGATTATAAAAAAATGCCTGAAAACTGTCCAAGTAGGGACAAAGAGTTTCAAGAGGAGAATAAAGTTCTCTATTTACAGGAGGAAAATTATAAATTAGCTCATAGTTCAGCTTTAGTTGAAAGTGAAGGCTATTGCGAACTTACTAGAGTTGAGGAGATAATGGAGTTTGCAAAGAAAAATAACTTTAAAAAAATAGGATTGGCATTCTGTATAGGTCTTAGAAAAGAAGCTGAAATTTTTGGGAAGATACTTGAAAATAGAGGGTTTGAAGTATGTTCAATAATTTGTAAAAATGGTGCTGTGCCAAAGGAGTTTATAGGGATATCTGACTGCGAAAAAGTGAGACCAGGAACTAAAGAGGTGATATGTAATCCTATAGGACAAGCAAGACTTTTAAATGAGATGAAAACAGAATTAAATGTTATTTTAGGGCTTTGTGTTGGGCATGATTCTCTTTTTATAAAATATTCAGGGGCACCAGCAACAGTCTTAGCTGTAAAAGATAGAGTAACAGGTCACAATCCTTTAGCGCCGTTATATACTGCAGATACCTATTATAAGAAAAAACTTTACAAATAAAAATGTATTAAAATAAGTCAAAATGGCAATTATATAAAAATTATATTTTTAAAATATAGTCCCATAAGATATAATTGATATTATAAATAATATCTGCGGGAGGTACACACTATGAAAAAAGCGTTTTTATTCTTATTAGCATTTTCTACATTGACTTATTCAGCACCGAAGACATCATATAGAACAGGAGTAGCTTTCGCCTTAGGAGACTATTTTAACTCTCCAGCTAAAAAAGTTTTAGAAGCAAGTAAGGTTGTACAACTAGAGGATAATATATTCGCTCAAAGAGTTAAGTATCAGACATATACTGACTTTGGCGGACAGATTCTTAAAGAGCATATTTTTATAATAAAAAAAATAGATTCCATATATAAATTTGTTGAAAAGTTAAATGTAGAGGAGTTAGAAATATAGAAAGATTGGTCTAATCATTAATTGATTAGACCTTTTTTAATATATATCCTCCATATTTAAAAGACCTATAATCATTAAATAAAAAAAAGCTTTTCAGAATGCCCACCATATGATATTATATATTCAATAGCAGGGGGTGATATAAATGCACACAACAGCTGCAAATATTTTAAAAATCTTATCTCAAAGTGAGATGTCCGTAGATGATATGCAGTTGTATTTAGAGGTAGAAAAAAGCTCAATAATGAAATCAATTTTACAACTTAATGAGTTTTTAGAATCAATAGATTTACCAATAATCGAGAAAAAAGAGAGTATATACTCTTTAAATCTTTCAAATCAACAATTGAAAACACTATTTAACAATTTTAACACTTTAACGTCAGTAGAAAAAACAGATTACCTTTTTATTAAATTTATAGCAACTGGATTTTTAAATTTAGAAAAAGAAAAAGAGATTCTAGAGATATCTAGAAGCACAATTTTAAGAGCTTTTAAAGCAGTGAAAGAGATATTTTCAAAAAATGGAACAACTTATGAATATGTCCATGGGAAAGGGTTAGTTTTAAAAAATCTTAGCAATTTAGATAAGACAACTTTTTGCAAAAAATTAATGATATTTTTTATTGAGGAAAATATATTAGTTCCAAATAGAAAGATGTTACTAGACAGTATAAAAAAATTTGATACCCAAGAGAGAGTTAAAAAATTATATCCAATATTAAATATCTCAGAGATATCTGTTAACTATTTTGTATTGGCTTTTATACATGTTTTAGATGTCTGTGTAGATATATTTGGTGGATTTAATTTTGAAGCAGAACCGATTGAGAAAACAGAGAGATTTACAAAAATTAAAAATACAATAGACAGGTGCGGTAAGGAATTAACTGATGAATATAAAAAGCAGTTAACTCTTTTTCTATACACTTTTTCTTTAGATGTGGGGCATTTAGATGGAACATTAATCAATGTAACTTCCAAATTTATCAGTGATTTAAAAGAGTATTTTAAATTAAAAATAGAGAATAAAGATCTATATAAACTGCTTTTTAATAAGGTATATCTCTCTCTTTTTAAATTCGAGAACAATATGTTAAAGATATCTAATATAAAGAGAGATAAAACATATACCAGAGTTTTAGAAGAATTGGATAAATTTTTAGAAATATACTCCTATAAAATATATCTTGCAGATAAGTATACGATAGCCTTTGTATTAAAAACCATTATTATAGAGGAGAATATTTCGGATATAAAAGATGTGTTGTTATTACTTCATGATGCTTCAATAAATGGGAAAAGCGTGTTTAATATCTCATTAAAAAGATACATTCCAACAGTAAACTTTGATGTGGAACCCATACTATTTTATCAAAAGAATATAGCTTTACCTAAAAAGGAGTATGATATAATTATATCAGATAGTAAAATAGAGTATGAATCTGTCTTAATAGATTCATATAGTAATATTAAAATTTATGAAATCTTAGAAAATCATGCATTAAATATAGGTCTGAACAAAAATTAAAAAAGCGATACAAATATCCTATCGCTTTTTCCTTTTATTTTTTATAAGTCATATCTAAATGAGGAATACCATCTTCTAGGTAAACTTCAGAGACAGGTTCAAATCCTAGTTCACTATAGAACTTTTTAAGATATTCTTGAGCTCCAATGGTAATTTTAGTAGTATTAAAATTATTAAGTATATACTCTATTCCTTTTTTTACAATTATTTTGGCATATCCTTTGCCTCTTGAATCTATAGCGACCAAAACTCTTCCTAGAGAAGCATTATCATAGGAGATTCCCGGTTGCAACACTCTTAAATAAGCTTTTATTTTTCCATTTTCTTTTAGCATTAAATGTGATGAAGTTAGATCCTTCTCATCAATGTCATTGTATATACATTTTTGTTCTACAACAAAAACTTCAGATCTTAATTTTAAAATCTCATAGAGTTCCTCAATTGTTAATTCCTTAAATTTTTTACATAAAATCACTTTAATACCTCCAATGTTTTTTACATTATACTCGAAAAATATATACAAGTCATGTCTTTTTTTGCTATATTCATGTATAAAAAATAGAAAAAAATAAAATTTATGATAGTATATAGTTTAGAAAAAGTAAAATTAAAAGGAGTTATATCTATGAAAAAAATAAATGGAATCTTATTAATGTTTTTTATTTTAACTGGTTGTGCAGCAACATCATATGAGGGGCAGCAAACAAGAGGAAATGGCTTAGATATGAATTTAGTAGCTAATACTATTCTAGCAACAGCACTATACAATAGTTCAAATAACAACTCATCATTTAATAATGGGTTTGAAAATAATTTTAATAGTGGATTTGGAAGCAGCCATAGTAATGGATTTGGAAATATGAAAAGTAGTTTTGATAGTGAGGTATTTGGTAAAAATAAAACTGTTACAAATACTCATAAAATAGGAACTTCAACTTCAAATACCATAGGAACAAGCAGAACAGAATCATATACTCAACCATATGGCAGCAATGGAACAATGACAACAACAACAAGAAATTCAAATAGTACAACACACTCAAATTCAATTGAAAAAACAACAACAAAAAGCAAATCTGTTGGATCGAGTATCAGATATAATCCATTTGGATTTTAAAAAAATAAAAATATGTTGACATTTAAAAAGATTTAATATAGAATCTAGAAAATAAAAAAAAGGAGGGAGTACTCATGAACAAATTCAGAAACCTATTAACTATAATTATAATAATATGCTTTTGGGTTTGGATTTGATGAGTTATCTCTGAGAATATTCAAGCCTTATTTTGTTATAAAAATAAAGGCTTGAGCAATAGTGAGAAGTTTTAAGAGCTTAAGTCTACGGATTCAAGCTCTTTTTTTATATTTTTTTAAACTTTGAGGGAGGTTAATAATGAGAAGTGAGGTTGTAACAAAGGGATTGAGTAGAGCACCCCATAGATCGCTATTATATTCAATGGGATTAACAGACAAAGAGATGGAACTACCTAAAATTGGAGTTGTGAATTCATACAATGAATTAGTTCCAGGGCATATCCATTTAAAAGAGTTAGTGGATGAGGTAAAGGCCGGAATCTATATGAGTGGTGGAGTTCCAATGGAATTTAATACCATAGCCATCTGCGACGGAATAGCTATGGGACATGAGGGGATGAATAACTCACTTCCAACTAGAGAGATTATCGCTGATTCTATAGAGGCAACAGCTTATGCTATGCCTTTTGATGCACTGGTTTTTATGCCAAGTTGTGATAAAGTTGTTCCAGGTATGTTAATGGCAGCTATGAGGTTAAATCTACCCTCTATTTTTATAGGTGGAGGTCCTATGTTAGCTGGAAAATTTCAAGGTAAAAAAATTGGAATTTCAGATCTTTTTGAATATGTTGGAAAGGTACAAAATGGTGATATGTCTTTAGATGAACTTAAAGAAGCTGAACATGAGGTGTGTAAAACTTGTGGATCATGTTCAGGTATGTATACAGCAAATACTATGAACTGTTTAACCGAAGCATTGGGGATATCACTCCCTGGAAATGGAACAGTTCCCAGTGTCTATTCAGAGAGAAAAAGACTAGCTAAAGAATCTGGAATGCAGATTATGGAGCTGCTAAAAAAAGATATAAAAGCGAGAGATATAGTGAATGAAAAAAGTTTATATAACTCCGTAGTGGTAGATATGGCTTTAGGGGGCTCTACAAATACAACACTTCATCTTCCAGCAATAGCTTATGAGTGTGGTATAAAGTTGGATTTAGACAGTTTTGATAATATATCTAAAAAAACGAAACAGATAGTTAAGTTATCTCCTGCTAGCTCACACTTTATAGAGGATTTCAATGAGGCTGGTGGAGTGAGTGCTGTTTTAAAAGTTTTAAAGGAGAACAATCTTTTAAAATCCAATCTCACAGTAGCATTAAGAGATATTCTAGAAATTGCAGAGAAAGGAACAGTTTTAAATGGAGATATAGTTAGAGATTTTAATAATCCATATTTTAATAGTGGAGGAATATCTATATTAAAAGGAAATTTAGCAATGAAGGGGGCAGTTGTAAAATCGGGAGCTGTTCATCCAAATATGTTGATTCACAAGGGAAAAGCTAGGGTATTCAACTCTGAAGAGTTAGCAAGTGAAGAGATTTTAAATGGTGGAATAGAGAAAGGGGATGTAATTGTTATTCGATATGAGGGACCTAAGGGCGGACCTGGAATGAGAGAGATGCTATCACCAACAGGAGCTCTTTCTGGAATGGGGTTAGATATGTATTGTGCTTTAATAACAGATGGAAGATTTTCAGGTGGTTCTAGGGGAGCTGCTATAGGACATATATCTCCAGAAGCATTTGATGGTGGCATTATAGCCTATGTAAAGGACGGTGATTATATAGAGATAGATATTCCAAACAAAAAATTAGAACTATTGGTATCAGATGAAGAGATAGAAAGAAGGAGAAAAAGCATACCTATTTTAAAGAAAAATATAAAAAATAGAATGCTACAAAAATATATGAAATTAGTTTCAGATTCATCAGAGGGAGCAGTTATGAAATAGGAGGAGAGTATGAAAAAGATAACAGGAGCTAAAATAGTTTTAGAAACTTTGAGGTATTTAGGAGTTGAGGATATTTTTGGATATCCAGGAGGAGCAGTGATTCCTATATATGATGCACTATATGATTTTAAGGGAATAAATCATTATATGACAAGACATGAGCAAGGGGCAGTACATAGTGCAGATGGTTATGCAAGAACTAAAAAAGTTCCTGGAGTTTGTTTGGCTACTTCTGGACCTGGAGCTACGAACTTAGTTACAGGAATTATGACTGCGCACATGGATTCAATTCCACTGCTTATCATTACTGGTCAAGTGAGTACATCATTTTTAGGAAAGGACTCCTTCCAAGAGAGCGATATTATTGGAATAACATCACCAATAACTAAAAATAACTATTTAGTTAGGAATATAAATGAACTACCAACTATATTGATTGAAGCGTATATGCTATCTAAACATGGTAGACCAGGACCAGTATTAGTGGATATTCCTAAAAATATTCAAGAACAAGTTATTGAATATTCGCTTTTTGAGAAAAGTTTAAAAAAAGAGAGTAAAGAGATAAAAAAATTTAAACCGACATATGATGAAAGAGATATTTTAACTTTTAAGAATTACTTCAATAACTCTAAAAAACCAGTTTTAGTAATAGGAGGGGGAGTGCTAAATGGTAGATGTGTAGATGAGGTGAGAGAATTAGTTAAAAGAACAAAAATTCCAGTTGTTTCAACACTTATGGGGTTGGGAGTGTTTAATAGAGATGATGAGGGGTATTTGGGAATGTTAGGAATGCATGGGTTGGTAGAGGCCAACAGAGCTGTTGATGATTGTGATCTATTGATATGCGTAGGAATGAGATTTGATGACAGAATTATTGGCGATAAAAATAGATTTTCACCTAATTCAAAAAAGATTCATATAGAGTTAGATAAAGCTGAGATAGATAAAAATATAGTTGTGGATCTACCTATTGTAGGAGATGCTAAAGAGATTTTAAAAAAAATTTTACAACTGGATTTAAAGGATAGTTTTGAGATTTGGAGAGATAGATTTAAAATTGCAAAACTACCTAAAGAGAGAGAGTTAAATCAAATTGCAACTTTAAGTGTATTAAATGAGGTGTTAGATGATAGTTATATTGTGGTGACTGATGTGGGACAGCATCAGATGTTCACTGCTCAACATCTGGATATAAGACAACCATTTCAATTTTGTACCTCAGGTGGAGCAGGTACAATGGGATATGGACTACCAGCAGCTATTGGAGCTCAAATAGCCAATCCAAATAAAAAAGTAATAGCTATATTGGGAGATGGTGGTTTTCAAATGAACCAACAGGAGTTGATACTGCTAGCTCAATATAATCTACCTATAAAAATTCTTATTTTTAATAATGGGGCTTTAGGAATGGTTAAGCAGTGGCAGGAATTATTTAATAATAAACGATATTCTAGTGTGATTTTAGATATAAATCCAGATTTTGTAAAATTGGGAAATGCCCACTTTATAGAGGGGGAAAAGATAGAGAGTATAGAGAGTCTAAAAAGATTAAAAGATATTTTGAAAAATGATAAACCATATTTAGTGGATATTCAGATGTCATATGAGCATAATGTGTATCCAATAATACCAGCTGGGAAATCTTATGAGCACACTATTGGAGGTGAATAAAGTATGGATGCTAAAAGAATTTTATTAGTTATGAAAAATAAACCAGGAGTATTGAATAAAATATCTGGACTATTTCAAAAAAGAGGGATAAACATAGAAAATATAACGGCTGGAGAGGGATATCCACATGATACTGTGAGAATGACTATAACTGGATTTTGGGATAACTATACCCTAAATCAAGTTATAGTACAAGCTGAAAAACTATTTGATGTTGAATTTATAAAAGCTTTTTCAAGAGAGAGCGTTTTTAGAGAGCTAGTTTTAATAAAGATAAAAGTTAATTCTAGTAGTAGACAGGAGTTACTTCAAATATTAGATATTTATAGAGGTTCTGTTGTAGATGTAGCTCTTGAGAGTTTAATAGTTGAAATAACTGGAGATATAGGTAAAATAGATGGTTTTCTAAAGTTGATTAAAAATTTTGATGTTTTAGAGATTGCAAGAACAGGGGTATCTGCAATGAGTAGAGGTCTGGAAGTTTAAAATAAAAAAATAATGAGGAGGAGTTGTTATGAGTTTATTAGAAAAAAAGGTTGTTGTATTTGGATATGGGTCTCAAGGACATGCACATGCTTTGAATTTAAAAGATTGTGGCTTTGATGTGAGTGTAGCTTTAAGAGAGGGAAGTGTAAGTTGGGACAGAGCTGAAAAGGATGGTTTTAAAGTTTTAAATTTAAAAGAGGGAGCTGAACTCGCAGATGTTGCTATGCTTTTAGTTCCAGATGAGAATCAACCAGAATTATATAATAGATATTTAAAAGATGGATTGAAAACAGGGGCATTTTTAGGATTTGCCCATGGATTTAATATTCACTATGGTCAAATTACACCGAGAGAGGATCTGAATGTGTTTATGGTAGCTCCAAAATCTCCAGGTCATAAGGTAAGAGAGAAATTTTTGGAAAAAGAGGGAGTTCCAGCTTTAATCTCTGTGTATCAAGACCCTTCAAATGTAACATTGCAATTGGCGAAAGATTGGGCTAAAGGAGTGTGTTTAAATCTAGGAGTTTTAAAGACAACATTTAAAGAGGAAACTGAAACGGATCTATTTGGAGAACAGGCAGTTTTATGTGGAGGATTGGTGGAGTTAATGAAAGCTGGTTATGAGACTCTACTAAAGGCTGGATATGATGAAAGGTTAGCCTATTTTGAATGTGTCCATGAGATGAAATTAATTGTAGATTTAGTATACTCTAAAGGATTTGCAGCTATGAGAGAATCAATCTCTAATACTGCTGAATATGGAGACTATGTAACAGGTAAAAAAATTATTACAAAAGAGAGTAGAGAGAATATGAAGGAGATTCTGGAAAATATTCAAAATGGAAGGTTTGCTAAAGATTTTATTTTAGAGGGACAAGCTGGGTATCCAATTTTAAAAACTATGAGAAATAGATGTAAAGAGGAAAAAATAGAGATTGTTGGAAACCAGTTGAGAGATATGATGTTTAAAAATAGATAAAATAATCCAATGAGAAAAAGTTGAAAACTTTTTTATCCGAAACTTCCTCCACTTAATTTTTAGGTGGAGGATAGAACGGATAAAATCTTATTAAAAGGTTTTAAGTAATTTTATTTTCTAATCTCTTTTGGGAAATTTGTAATTACTCTTGTTACTCCCATCTCTTCCAATATTTTGGCATCTTTAGGACTATTGACAGTCCAAACATTTATATCAATTTCTTTGGACTTTAAGTACTCTATATCACTTCTATTTAAAAAACTTTTTTCAGGATGATAGGCATCTATTTCAAAACCCAAATTTTCGATATATCTATCTAAATTGACAAGAGCTCCTCCTAAAAGGATACCAATTTTAATAGAGTTATCTAACTCTTTTAAATTTTTCAAAAGATTATGACTAAAAGATGAAACTATAATATTTTTATTAGGATATTTTTTTATAATGTCCAAAAGCTTTTTTTCAGTTCCTCTTTCCACAGAGAACTCCTCTTTTAACTCGATATTTATAAGTTTATCATCTGGGATAATATCCAAAGTTTCCTCTAAAGTAGGTATTCTTTCCCCTTGGAATCTCTCATTAAACCAACTTCCAACATCTAATTTTTTTAGCTCTTCTAAAGTGTAATCTCTTAAGTGACCTTGACCATCACTAGTTCTTTCTAAAGTCCAATCATGAAATACAACAATTTTCCCATCTTTTGTCTGTTGAATATCAAATTCAAAACCGTCACATCCATCAACTAAAGCTTTTTTAAATGCGGCAATGGTATTTTCTGGTGCTGTTCCTGAAGCACCTCTATGTGCTAATATCTCCATATCTCCTCCTAGAATAACTTTGTATAAATTCAAGGTCATTATATTTTTTTTATAATAAAAAGTCAAATTACTTTACTTATTTTAAACATATTTACTCTATATTAAAATTTAACATTTGTTCCTAAATAAGCAAAAGGTTGCCATCTCCAATCTCTAGCAGATTTTTCAGCTGTGTGATCCCAGTTCTCATATTTTGCTCCAACTCCACCGCTAACAGATAGTGAAGGGGTAATGTTATAAGTTAATTCCAAATCAAATTCAGCATATAAAGTATACTCGTTTTTATCAGTTACAATTTTTTTCTTTTTGTCATATCTACCATACTGAGCGAAAGTATAAGGGTCATAACCACCTTCAAAGTTAAAATCTAAAACGTAATTATTAGAAGAGTATAGCTCTATGCTATTATATATATATGCTTCAATCTCAATTGTAAATTCCTTATTTTTAAAACTATCTTTTCCTGTTTGAAAGTCATGGTTATAAAAACTCTCATTAAAATAGGTATTAAACTCATATGTAAAGCCTGCAAAGAGATCTCCTAGAAATTGTATTTTAGTTCCTATTGAATTGAAATAATCTCCACCATTATCCGTTGGTTGTTCATAGGCATAGTATGGTTCTAATATTACATTTGACAACACTGAGTTTTTATTTTTATATAGTTCAAATATTCCTCTATATTCATAATACTCCTCATTTTTTGTAGAGTACTCATACTCCAATCTAGAAGCAAACTTAGGCGTATGTTGATAAGTATATCTAGCTCTTGTTTCAGTTCCTGTTTTTTTTGTTTTAGAGGACTCATCATCTCTATCTAAGTTATTATAATCTCTAACTCTGATCTCTAAATTAGAGTTTTCAGTCATATCAATGTTGACTTTACTCTCTAATCTACTATAATTATTGGCTCCTCTATTCCATACATCTTGAATAGGTGTAATAATTGTATCACCACTTCTCTCTTTGTCACCATGCCCCTCTGTTTTTCCATATGCTTTGTATTCTAATCCAAATTTCCCCGATGGCTTGAAAACTGTATCCTCAACAATATCTGCTTCATTTGCAAACGTGCACATGCTAACTGTTATTAAGGCCCCTAATAAAAACATTGATTTTTTCATAGATAATAAATCCTCCCATTTTAATATAAGGTATCTCTAATTGCGATATCTTAATTAAAATTATAGGGTAACTAACAGTTAGTTGTAAAATTTCTTTACAGGACTTTTAATATTTTGACAGAGTCTTAACGTAGTTAACTATATCTTAACTATTTTTTTTCTCTATACTTACAAAGGTATCATAATATGCCACTTGTCCACCAATATCAGAAGATAAACTAGGAGTTAAAAAATTTGGATTTCCCTGTTTTTTACTCCACTGCATAAATATATAAGCCTCATCTTTTTTTAAAGTATTATCAATTTTTAGTTGTGAATGGATACTTCCATTTTTGGAGGAAACAACTACTGTATCCCCCTCCTTAAACTCACCTAAATTTTCTGAGGATATATAGATTTTAGATATATCGTCGATATCTTCAACATGCTGATTAAAAAGTGAGTTCTTACAGTGAGGAGTCACAAGTCTAATAGGATAAAACTCATCCCCTTTTGTCGCTTTTAAAAAGATAGGCATAGGTTCAGCTCCATCATTTAAGGCACTTTCGCTATATATCTCTATTTTTCCAGATGGAGTTTTAAATTTTTTATCTTCCCAAGCAATATATCCTTTTTGAATGTTTATATCCTCTTTTTTTAAATCATCAACAGTTACATTTAAAGGTGTTAAAACTTTATTCAAATATTCAACTTTTGAAACTTGTGGATACTCTTTTAAATCAATATATTTAGCTAACTCTTTAAAAAACTCAAACTCATCCATTCTAAAATCGTAAGGCTCAACGACTTTTTCATTATACATTAAAGATGGCATAAGCATAGAGGAATATATAATATCTTCACTCTCAAGAGTATTTGTAACAGGGATTATAAGATCACTGTTTTTTGCAGTATCAGTTAAAAACATATCGAAGCAAACTTTAAAAGGAATAGAGTTATATGCTTTTAAAGTTCTATTCAAATCTGGAAGTTGATTTAAAGGGTTAGCTTTACTGATAAAGATAGCTTTAATCTCATTATTTTCAACAAACTCATTAAATTTTGTAATAGGAAACTCACGAGAGTTTTTAGAAAAATTTGAACTTCCATATGGATCTCTATCTAAAACTTCAGGATATATCTTACTGGAATAGAAAACTCCAGCCCCACTTTTTCCAACATTTCCAGTTATACTCATTAAGGCATCAATGGCTCGCACACTATTTCCACCATTGATATATCTTTGAAGCCCATATCCAATAAAAGTCATAATGTTTCCAAGGGATATAAAATCTAGAAGTTTTAGTAGTTCATCTTCACTAACTCCACAATCATCAAGAAGATCATTTAAACTAATAGAGTTAAGATAGTGTTCAAACTTATCAAATCCGATAATATTATTTTTAGAAAAATTATAATCAATTAAATCTTTTTCAAAAACTAATTTAGAAAGCGCCAATGCCAATGCACCATCACTTCCACCTTTAACATTTATATGTAAATCACTTATCATTGATGTTTCGTTATCTCTAAAATCGATTGTTACAATTTTAATCCCTAACTTTTTTAATTCAATCAATTTTTTGTATAGATGAATAGATGTTACAGCAGGATTTCTTGACCAAAGAATAATAACTCTGGCATTTTTCATATCCTCTAAATCACTTGTCTTTCTTCCACCAAAATCATAGTCATGAGCTGCACATCCCGCTGCCCAACAAGTTCCTCCACTAGGTATAGAAATTCCTCCTAAGAAATTAAAAAATACATCATGAATACCCTTTAAAAGTCCTCCAGCTCCAGATTCACTGTAATGAATAATAGAGTCTGTAGAATAGTTATTCTTTATATCTACTAATCTATCCTTTAAAATTGTTAGTGAATCTTCAAAAGAGATCTCCTTAAATCCCTCTCCAACTTTTAAAAGGGGCTTTAAAATTCTATTTTCATCATAGAGACGATTCAAATGTTTTAGACCTTTAGAACATAAAAAACCATCTGTTAAACTGTTTTCTTTGCTCCCTTCTAATTTTATAACTTTATTATCTTCCTTATATACATCAATTTTACAAACATCAAAACAGTCAAGAGAACAGCTATTTTTAAATATTTTCACTAAAAATCCCTCCTAAAAATAAATTAATTATATCATATTTTTAAAAAAAATGTTATGATGAAGGGACAGAAAAAATTAAGGAGGAACATGTGAAACAACAGGAATTAACACTACATAATGGAAACATTAAAAAACTGCTTATAAAATATTCTATTCCTGCAATAATTAGTATGCTAGTAAGTGCTCTATATAATGTGGTTGATAGAATATTTATAGGAAATATGGAAGAGGTTGGAGCTTTAGCTATTACAGGTGTTGGAATAACAATGCCCATAGTAACTATCGTTTTAGCTTTTTCTATGTTAATAGGAATTGGGGCTACTGCAAATATCTCAATAAAGTTAGGAGAGCAAAAAAGAGATAGCGCAGAAAAAATAATGGGAAATATTATAACATTATCTGTAATTTTAGGAGTGATAATAACAGTTTTAGGTATAATTTATAAGGACCCTATTTTAAAAGCCTTTGGAGCTAGTGAAAGCACTCTAAAATATGCAAAAGAGTATATAACAATAATTTTATATGGAACAGTTTTTAATATAATGGGATATGCGTTAAATAGTACGATTAGAGCTGATGGAAATCCTAAAATATGTTCAGCAATAATGGTATTTAGCTGTTTTGTAAATATCGTTTTAGATCCTATATTCATATTTACATTTGGTTTGGGAATACAGGGAGCTGCTTATGCTACGGTACTTTCTCAGGTTATGACAGCACTACTTTCATATCTATACTATATAAGTAATAAATCTGATTTAAAAATTAAAAAAGAAAATCTACTATTAAATATAGATATTGTAAAACTTATATTTGCCATTGGAATCTCACCTTTTACAATGCAGTTAGCTACAAGTATGGTTCAAGTTGTAAATAACAATGCATTGAAAACTTATGGTGGAGATTTAGCTATAGGAGCAATGGCAACGGTAAATGCTGTTGCACTACTTTGTTTTATGCCAGTTTTTGGAATCTCTCAAGGAGCACAACCTATAATAGGATATAACTTTGGTGCTAAACAGTATGGTAGAATGGAAGAGGCTTATAAAATAGCAACTTGGGCTGGAGTAGTTATCTTTGCAGTCGCATTATTTTTAGTTGAGGTTTTCCCAGGAACTATTGTTGGATTATTTAATAAAAATCCAGATATAATGGCTATTTCAATTCATGGAATGAGAATATATTTAATGGCAATGCCTGCAATAGCTTTAGGAATGGCAGGAAGCAACTATTTCTTAGCCATAGGAGAGGGAAAAGCAGCTATGTTTTTAAGTTTATTAAGACAGGTTATACTTTTAATTCCTTTGATAACAATATTCTCAAAGACTTATGGATTAACAGGTATTTGGTTAGCGCAACCTATATGTGATATAATCTCATCAATAGTAACAGTAATAATGGTTGGAAAAAGTTTAAGTAAGTACAATGGGTCTCAATTTTCATTATTTAAAATTAGAGTTTATGAATAAAAACTATTAATAAAAAACTTTAAAGGGTCTATTTTTCTGTAAAAAGAAAAATAGGCCCTTTTTCAAGAACCTATTTTTCACACACACACTTTATTATACATTATAAGGAAACAATGTACTGGTTGTAGTATATATCAGATTAATAATTTACACAAATATAATAATTATATGATATGGATATATAGAAAATAATATAGTAATATAAAAAAGGAAAAATATTCAAATATAAGTATAATAGAGTAAATTTATTATAAAAGAGGGGATATATGAAAGGCGAAACTGGTGTTATAAAAAAAATAATTATGGGATTAATTTTAATATTAATTTTAACAATTGGGTTTATGGTATTTCCATGGAATATTTAAAGTGAATATTCAAAAAAATAAATAATAAAGTTATTGACAAAAACCAGAAAATATAATATTTAATAGGTGAGAGGAAAAAACCTCTCTTATAAATTTAAAGGAGATTGAAATGGCTAACGGGAGAATGAACTTTGATCAGTTTGAAGATGATGAAATGGATTACATTCCAAGAGAATTCACAAGAGGAGGAAGTAAGGAGGATAACAAAAAGAAAATTCCAAAGATGAAAAAGGATTTTAAAGAAAAAACAAAAACTAGAGTGGTGAATGATAAGAAAAAGCTATATGAATTTATAAATGAAGAAAATTAAAAACTATAGATTATAACAGCTGGCAAAGCCAGCTTTTTTATATTAAAATAAGAAGGAGGATAAAATTATGTATGGTTCAGTTGAGATTTCAACAAAGAATAGCTTTCTAAGAAAAGTATTTATGCAGATGTTTTTAGGACTTTTAATAACAGGGGGTGTATCTTGGTATGTTGTTCAAAATCAACCACTAATATCATTTGTAGGTAACTATATGACATTTATAATAGTTGCAGAGCTACTTTTAGTTCTTGGTTTAAATTTTGGTATAAATAAAATAAGTAGTGGAATGGCTAAATTACTTTTTATAGTTTATTCAGCTATGAATGGTTTAGTTCTTTCTGTGGTGATGCTAATATATAATCCATACTCAATACTTTATATATTGGGAGTTACATCTCTAATATTTGTAGGAATGACAGTTTATGGATTGAAAACTAAAGAGGATTTATCCTCATATGATGGTTTTTTTAAAGGAGGACTGATAGCATTAGTTATTGTCTCTCTCCTAAATCTATTTTTAAAAATATCAATTCTTGGTTGGTTTATATCTGTGTGTGCAGTTGTTTTATTTACAGCATTAATAGCTTATGATATAAATAGAATTGTAAAGATATTCCAAAATAACAACTTAACAGAGGAAGATTACAATAAGTTTTCAACAATAGGAGCTTTAATGCTTTACCTAGATTTTGTAAACCTATTCCTAAATCTATTGAGATTATTTGGTAAAAGAAATAATTAAATTAAAAAAATGGACTATTAATAGTCCATTTTTTAATTTTCAATCCAATTTGTTTTTGTTATTATCTCTTGAATTAAATTATGTCCCATCTCAGGGTGAATAGTTTCTTCATGAGATATTGTAACAATAGACATCGCCATAGCGAACTTAACAGTTTCCTTTATAGGAAGGTCATTCATATAACCGAATCCTAATCCTGCAACAAATGAATCTCCAGCTCCAGTTACATTCTTAACAGTAACTCCTGTAGCTTTTAGAGTTCCACTTTCTTTTCCATTAGTGTAATAGATTCCATCAGCATCTAAACTTATAAATACATTTTTTATTCCTAAAGATAAAAAGTGATTTCCAACTTTTTCTAAATCCTCTCTAGTGTTGATTTTAATTCCAGATAATACCTCTGCCTCAACTCTATTTGGCTTTATTGTATGGAAATATTTTATAAGATGCTTAACCTTTTCAGCTTTTGTTGAAGAGATAGGGTCTAATATAAAGTTTGTTTTACCTTGAAACTTAGTTAATAGATATTCTAAGTTAATAGGGTCATCAGCATCTAAGAATGTAAATGCAGAGTTTTCTATCATAGGTGCTTTTGAGTCTATAAAATCAGTTGTCATAGCACTAATACTATCTAGATCTGCCACTGCTGAAACCATTTCACCACTCTCATCTAAAACTGCCATATAAGTTGGTGTACTTCTTCCCTCTAAAACTAAAGAGTTTCTCATATCATATCCAATTTTTAAAGAGTGAGTTAACATTGAACGTCCAATCTCATCATCTCCTATAATAGATATGAATTTAGTTTTAACTCCAACTCTAGCCATATTTTCAGCTATATTTCTTGAAACTCCTCCAAAAGATATCTTTATTTTACCTGGGATAGAATCGCAGGCCTTATATGATGAGTTGCAAAAACCAAACATATCAACAACAGAAGCTCCAAAAACTAGTATATACTTTTGTCCGCTTAGACAATCTTGCATTACAAATTCCTCCTAAACATTAAAAAAATAAATAAATATATTTTAACAGATTTTTTACAAAAGTCAAAGATTAAAATTGTACAATTAAACTTCTCTTTATTTATTTCTTTTTTAGTGAATAAATGTTATAATAAACAATTAAATAAAAAGTTAAGATTAAAGGAGAATAAGTGAATAGTTTTAATAAATTAAATATCAATAAAAAAATAGTTGAACTTTTAAATAAAATGGGAATAAAAGAGCCAACTGATATACAAAAAGAGGGGATTCCTCAAATTTTAAATGGAAAGGATGTAATAGCTCAAGCTGCAACAGGAAGTGGAAAAACTTTAGCTTTTATAATTCCAATCATACAAAATTTAAGTGGAAGTGTAAAATCTCCTCAAAGCCTAATCATAACTCCAACTAGAGAGCTAGCTATACAGATTGCAGAGGAGTGCAATAAGATAAACTATGATGATAGAAAAATAATGTTAGCCTATGGGGGAAGAGAGATTGCAGGGCAGATAGAAACTTTAAAAACTGGAGTGGATATTGTTATAGGTACTCCTGGAAGACTGGTTGATTTAGTGGAAAGAAAAGCTATTAATCTATCTAAAATAAAAACATTGGTTTTAGATGAAGTGGATCAAATACTTATGATGGGATTTAGAAATGAGATTGATAAGATAATAGAGAGTTGTAATAAAAAAAGACAAACTCTATGTTTCTCAGCAACAATAGATTCTACAGTAAAAAAAATAGCCTATAGAATAACTAAAGAACCCCTAAATGTTGTAATTGAAAGTGATGAAAATAAATTAGCCAATATAAATCAACATCTTATAAAAACAACAGATAGAAGAAAGTTAGATACATTATGCTCACTATTAAATGATACAAATCCATTTATGGGAATTATTTTCTGTAGAACTAAAGTTAGAGTGGATAGTTTAGAGGAGGAGTTATCATCTAGAGGATACTCTTGCCAAAAATTACACAGTGATATTCCACAGGCAAAAAGAGAGAAAATCATGAAAGCATTTAAAGATGTAGAGTTTCAATTTTTAGTTGCAACAGATGTTGCTGCAAGAGGAGTGGATATAACAGGAGTAACTCATATATTTAACTATGATATAACAGAGGATGTTGAAAGTTATATCCATAGAATTGGAAGAACTGGAAGAGCTGGAGAAAAGGGTGAATCATATCTTTTTGTAACAGATAGAAATGAAGATATGCTAAAAGAGATTGAAAATACAATTGGTTTTTCAATTCCTCAAATGGAAGTAGAATTTAACCAAGGGGTTATGTCAGCACTAGAACTACCTAAGAAAAAGTATAATAAGAAAATAAACGCAAGGACAAAAAATATAGAGGAGCAAAAAAAGCGTTACAGAAGATAAAAAAGAAACTAAAAGAAGGGGTATATTCGAAAAATGGAAAGAATTCAAAAACAGATGGCATTTTTATTTGAAATTGATAAAGTGAAGGATATTTTTAGACAGTCACTTGTTGTAAATGGAAAAAGAGAGGAAAATGACGCAGAGCATAGTTGGCATATGGCTTTAGTAGCTCTAACAATAAAAGAGTATTTTCAAGGAGAGGTGAATTTAGAGAAATCTTTAAAGATGATTTTAATTCATGACTTAGTTGAAATATATGCTGGTGATACTCCAGCTTTTGGAAATGTGAGACCTGATAAAAAAGATGAGGAGATAAAAGCTGCTGTTAAACTATTCTCTCTCCTACCAGATGATCAAAAAGAGGAGTTTTTAAATCTTTGGTTAGAGTTTGAAGAGTGTGAAAGCAATGAAGCTAAGTTTGCAAATGTATGTGATAGATATCAAGGATTTATGCAGAATTTAACTTCTGATGGTCATACTTGGAAAAAATTTAGTGCTCCAATGGAAAGGGTGTTGGAAAGAGCAAAGGTTATAAAGATATATGTTCCTGAACTATATGAAAAGGTTATGCTTCCTGAATTTAAAAAATATCAGGAGAGAGGAATTATAAAATAAAAAATTAATGGTAAGGGTGTTGATTTTTCTCTCTTCATATGATATCATAAAAAAGTACCAATTGTTGGAAAAGGTAGAGTGACCGAGTGGCTAAGGAGCACGCCTGGAACGCGTGTAGAGCGTAAGCTTCGTGGGTTCAAGTCCCACCTCTATCGCCATAAATTTAATAAAAAAACAAAAAAATCTTCATAAAGTATTGACATTTAAGGGTTTACTGAGTATAATCGGTTTAAAGATACCATAAATAAAGGGTTTTCAAGTTTTTGGTTTCTTGTATACTATATTCTATAATAGTTCAAGGAGGGTAACAATGACTAAAAAAGAGTTTATCGATTTATTTGCAAAAACAGGTGAATACACTAAAAAAGATGCAGAGAAGGCAGTTAAGTTATTTTTAGATTTAGTTGAACAAAAGCTAGTTGAAGGTGAACCAGTATCATTTATCGGTTGGGGAAAATTTGAAGTAGTTACTAGAGCAGCCAGACACGTAAGAAACCCACAAACAGGTAAGAAAATGAAGTTAAAAGAGAAAAAAGTTGTTAAATTTAGAGTTGGAAAGACTTTAGAGGAAAAAATAGTATAATTACAAAATGCTTCGAATACAATTCTTTTGAAGAATATCGTTCGGAGCTTTTTTATTTAAAAAGAGGTGTGAAGTGAAAGTCGTTATAAACAATATTAATGTTTCTATTGAAAAAGATCAAAACCTTGAACTAAAAAAAGAGATAATTAAAAGAGGAATAAAAGCTGATAATATAGGAAAAATTGAATATTCAAAAAGATCAATAGATAGCAGAAAAAAAAGTGATATAAAGTTTGTTTACAACATTGAGGTGGAATTAAAAAAAGATATAGATGTTTCATTATTAACAAATGTTAATTTAGCTAAAGAGAGCGAAGAACCTACTTATAAACCTAAAGATGGTATAGAGAGAGTTGCTGTCATTGGAGCTGGACCTGCAGGGCTTTTTGCAGCTCTTAGACTTTGTGAGCTAGGAATTAAACCAATAGTTTATGAACGTGGAGAAAAAGTGGATGACAGAGATAAAACTATAGATGAGTTTATAAGATTTAGTATGCTCAATCCAAATTCAAATATTCAATTTGGAGAGGGGGGAGCTGGTACCTATTCAGATGGAAAGCTAAATACAAAAGTTAAAAGTGGATATATGAATAAAATATTTTTAGAGTTAGTTGCCAATGGAGCTCAGGAACAGATACTTTGGGATTATAAGCCACATGTTGGAACTGACGTATTAAAAATAGTTGTAAAAAATTTAAGAGAAAAAATTATACAATTAGGTGGAGAGTTTCACTTTAATACCCTTATAAAAGATATCATTATTTTAAATGGTGAAGTTAAGGGGATTAAAATTCAAAATGTAAAATCTAAAATTGAGATAGAGGAAACAGTTTTATTTAATCACGTAATCTTAGCTATAGGACACTCATCAAGAGATACCTATAGAATGTTACATAAAAAAGGTGTGTTTATAGAGAATAAACCTTTTGCTATAGGTGCAAGAATAGAGCACCCTAGAGTTGATATTGATTCTATGCAATATGGGAAAATGGCAAACCATCCAAATTTAGAAGCTGCTACTTATAGCTTAACTTATAATAACAGAGAGGAGGAGAGAGGAATATTCTCTTTCTGTATGTGTCCTGGTGGAGTTATTGTAAATGCTGCTTCTCAAGAGGGAGGAACTTTAGTTAATGGAATGAGTTACTCTCAAAGAGATGGAAAGTTTTCAAACTCAGCCCTAGTTGTTGGAGTAAAGGCTAATGAGTTTGGTGATGAACTATTCTCTGGAATGGAGTATCAAGATCAATTAGAAAAAAAGACTTATGATATAATCGGTAACTATGGAGCGCTATACCAAAATACACTTGATTTCTTAAAAGATAGGACTACAAATAGAAAGATAGAATCAAGTTATGAGATGGAGTTAAAAAGTTACGATTTGAATAACCTTTTCCCAGAGGTAATATCTAAAAATATGAAGATGGCTATGGGATATTGGGAAAAAACACAGAGAAATTTTATCAGTGCACACGCTAATCTAATTGGACCAGAAACTAGAACTTCAGCTCCAGTAAAAGTTACAAGAAACGAGTTTGGAGAATCTATAAATACAAAAGGTCTTTACCCAATTGGAGAGGGAGCTGGATATGCAGGTGGAATTATAAGTGCCGCTATTGATGGATTTAAAATAGTGGACTTAGCATTTACAACTATAGGGTAGTAAAGAATATATATTGTAATCTTTACTTAAAAGGTATATAATTAAAGATAGATTAAATTTTAATTTTAGAATTGGAGAATAATAATGAAAATATCAAAAAAAGATGCTTTAGAGTGGTTTAGTCATTTATCATCACTTTCTGGGGATAAAACAGAGGTGTATAAAAGATTTAGCCCAATTATAGACTCAACTATCAGACAGATAGAGCTATCTGTTAATAAAAAACATCAGGAGATGAAAGATGAGATAGCTGATTTAAAAAATTTAAAGGGTAGAACATTTTTTGTTGGAGATCAACAAAAATTCCCTAAAGGGTGTATCTCTTGCTTATTTGGAGATGGACTTGGAGGAATAAGAAAAACTCATCAATGCAATCTACTGTGTAAATTCTGCTACTATCATGATAACATTGATAGCCAAGAGCCCATTCCAGATGGTATGTGGGAGATTGGAGAAACTCTTTATTATGAAGAGGATATAGACCTATTATTATCTATACAGAAAAAACCAAGTGGAATAGCTTATGTTTACCTAGAGCCATTTTTAGAGATTGAAAAATACTATGGTATTATTAAAAAACTAAGTGAAGCTGGTATTTATCAGCATATGTATACAAATGGTTCTCTATGTACTAGAGAAAATCTACAAAAATTAGGAGAAGCTGGTTTAAATGAGTTAAGATTCAATTTAGGAGCTGTAAAATGTAGCGATAAGGTCATTGAGAATATGGCAATAGCTAAAGAGTATATCCCTATGGTAGGAATTGAAACTCCTATGACCCCAGAATTTTATGATGAGTTCCAAAAGAAAAAGGAAAAGATACTTGGAACAGGTATAGACTTTATAAACTGTGCTGAACTTCATTTTGGAGAGGATAATATAAACAACTATGTTGGAGAGAGAATGTATATGGCTAGAAGAGGATATATATCTCCGCTTTGGTCAAGAGAGATTACATTTAAACTTATGAAACAGGCTTGTGAAGAGAATTGGCCAATAGTTGTTCACGATTGTTCAAATCATACAAAATATTCAAGAGAGCTAAATAAAAATTCAAAGCAGGGACAACCTTTTGGATTTACAACATATGTAAGTGAGTTTGATAGATTTTTACCACATCTATTCTTAGCTGTTTTAGAGGATGAAAATTTCAAATTTATTGAAGAGACAGAATTACCAGAAAACTTAAAGTTGGAGAACTGTTTAGATGAGATTGATTTTCTTATAGTGGATGATGAGGATGAGATGTATGAAGATTTCTTCCTTGAAGAGGATGAGGAAGAAGAGGAGTAGCATAAAATAATTTTTCAATTAGGAGGATTATATGAGAAATAGGTTAAATACGAGTTATGGAATTTTAGGAGTTTTTATTTTTCTTGGTCTTTGGATTCTAGGTTACACTTTAGGAGAGAGTTTTTTAAAAGCAAAAACTATGGATAGAGTTGTAACTGTTAAAGGGTTAGCTGAAAAAGAGGTTATGGCAGATATAGTTTTATGGCCAATTGATTTTAAAGTTGCAGGAAATGAACTTTCAGAAATCTACTCTAATTTAGAAAGAGATAATGGAAGAATAATTGAATTCTTAAAAGAAAATGGTATCGATAGTGATGAAATTACTGTTTCAGCTCCAACAATTGAAGATAAAATGCTATATCAATATGATAATAATGTGGCAGCTTTTAGATATGTAGCAACTCAAACTATTACAGTTTACTCATCAAAAGTTGATAAAATATATACATTAACTAATAAAATAGGTGAGCTTGTTAAGGAGAATATAGCTTTAGGTAGTTCCAATCAATATGGAACAACAACTGACTATATATATACAAAACTTAATGATTTAAAACCTGAAATGATAGAGATGGCAACTAAAAATGCCAGAGAGGTTGCTGAAAAATTTGCTAAAGACTCAAATAGCTCTTTAGGAAAGATAAAATCTGCAAATCAAGGGCAGTTTACTATAACAAATAGGGATCAACACAATCCACAGATTAAAAATGTAAGAGTGGTTAGTACAATTGAATACTATCTAGTTGATTAATGTGTAGCTATATATAAAAAGGAGATTGAAATTTCAATCTCCTTTTTCTTTGACCTATGAATTAAAGTAGTTCCATACCTTTTTTTACTTTAGTTAATGTATCTTCAGTTACAAAAACTTTGGCTAATGCAAATCCAAACTCAACTGCTTTTCCAGCTCCTGGTGAAGTGATTAAGTTTCTATCAATAACTACATCTAAATGCATATAGTTTTCACTTCCCATCTCCTCTTTTACAGATGTATGGCATGTAAATTTATAATCACCAATCAATCCATTCACTCCTAAAGTTGTTGGTCCTCCACAAATAGCTCCAACGAACTTTTTGTTATCATTTAAGTATTCCTTAACAATTTCAACTACTCTAGAATCACTTCTTAGACCAATATAACCAGGGAATCCTCCAGGGATAATAACCATAACTCCCTCTCCTGCATCAATATCAGAAATATTTGCATCAGCAATAACTTTTACTTTCTGTGCTGATTCAACTTCTAAAGTGTTTTCTAAGGTAGATACAGTAACTACATTTAGTCCCGCTCTTCTTAAAACATCCACTGGTGCCATTGCTTCAATCAGTTCAAATCCATTAGTTAACATAACAAAAATTTTCTTGTTCATAAAAACACCTCCGAAAAATAATTAACTTAATTATATCAGAAACATTAAAAAAACTCTAGGTTATATGATATAATCATAATATATGTGAAAAAAGGAATGATGATATGAAAATAAATTATGAGTTAGAAATGCAAAAAGAACTAGATAAAATAGGGCTTAATAGTGAAAAAAAACTTTTAATACACTCATGTTGTGCACCTTGTAGTTGTGCTATACTTGAGTATTTAAAAACATATTTAACCATAGATATATACTTTTATAATCCAAATATTACAGAAAAAGAGGAATATATCACAAGACTGGAGGAGCAATACACTTTTAATGAGGCTATGGAATTTGGAATGACTATAATTGAGGGAGAATATAGTCCAGGTAAAGATTTTATAGAAAAAATTAAAGGGTTTGAAAAGGAGAGAGAGGGCGGAGCTAGATGTTACAGATGTTATAAACTTAGAATGGAAGCTACTGCACAAAAAGCAAAGGAACTTGGATACGAGTATTTCACCACTGTTTTGAGTATTAGTCCTTTAAAAAATGCTCAATGGATCAATGAAATTGGAATTGAACTTGAAGAGAGATATGGTGTAAAATTTTTAAGAGGGGATTTTAAAAAGAAAAGTAGATATTTAAGAAGTGTAAATTTATCAAAAGAACACAACCTATACAGACAGGATTACTGTGGGTGTATATACTCAAAACTTGAAAGAATGGAGAGGGAGAAGGAAAGAGAAGATGGAGAAACACAATAATAGAAGATTTTATTCTTTAAATGATTTTTTTAAAGATGAGTTTAAAGATAAAGTATTTAAAGTATCTTTAGATGGTGGATTCACCTGTCCAAATAGAGATGGAAAAGTTGCACATGGAGGATGTATATTTTGTAGTGATTCTGGAAGTGGAGAGTTTACTGGAAATAGAAAAAAAACTATCACTGAGCAGATAGATGAGCAATTAGAATTTTTAAAAGATAAGATTAAAGATAAAAAAGTAATAGCATATTTTCAAAATTTTACAAATACCTATGGAGATGAAAATTATTTAAGAGAGATATACTATGAGGCATTAAATCATCCTAAGGTTTTGGGATTGGCAATAGGAACTAGACCAGATTGTATAGAGGATGATGTTTTAGACCTTTTAAAAGAGATCAATGAAAAATATTTCTTTTGGATAGAGTTGGGACTTCAGACTATTGATGATAAGGTAGCTAAAATTATAAATAGAGGTTATCCACTGTCTACATATCTGAAAACATCAAAAAAATTAAGTGATAATAATATAAAATTTGTTACACATATGATTGTGGGATTACCTGGTGAGGAGAGGAAGGATATCTTAAATACAGCTAAGTGTATCGCTGAATCTGGTGCTTGGGGAATAAAAATACATTCCCTACATATCATAAAAGGAACTCCACTTGAAAAATTATATGAGGACAAAAAATTTAAAATCTTTACTTTAGATGAATATGTTGATATAGTAGTTACTATATTAAAATTTCTACCTGATAAAATGGTTGTTCATAGAGTGACAGGGGATGGAAAAAAAGATGAGGTTATAGAACCTAAGTGGAGCTTGAATAAAAGAAAAGTTTTAAATGAGATTGAAAAAGAGCTTAAGAAAAGAGAGAGTGTATAAATATATATTGGAGGGATGATAGTATGGGTGGAACACTTATAAAACTGAAGGAATTTCAAGAAAGTTTTACTAAGAATGAAAAAAAGATATCTCACTATCTATTGGAGAATATAGATGAGATAAAAGTTTTAAATACATATGATTTAGCTGTAAAATGTGATGTAAGTCAAGCATCAGTTGTAAGATTTGCTAAAAAACTTGGATTTAAAGGGTTTCCAGAATTTAAGATAGCCTTAGCTGGAGATTTAGCTATGAAAAATAATGAAAAAGAGATACAAATAATATATGATGAAATCAGTGTAGATGATGATACTGAGGTACTCGCTAAAAAGGTAGTTTATGAAAATATTAAAAGTGTTGAAGATACATATAAGGTTTTAAATTTTCAAGAGATAGAAAAGGCTATTGAAGCTATTGAAAAAGCCGATAGAATCTTCCTTTTAGGAGCTGGATTTTCAGGTATAATAGCAAGAGATTTTCAATATAAACTTTGGGAACTAGGTAAGAATGTTATATTTGAAACTGATCAACATATTCAATTGACAAATGCTTCCACTGCGAAAAAAGGGGATGTTGTCTTTGTAATATCATATAGTGGGCAGACATTGGATATATATCAAACTATTTTAGAGTTTAAAGAGAAAGGTGTGATGGTTATAACATTAACTAAATTTGCAACTAACCCAATAAAAGATATTGGAAATATATCTTTAAGTACAATAGTTGAAAAAAGTAATTTAAGATCCACGTCTCTTTCCTCACGAATGGCTCAACTAACGGTTATTGATATACTGTATGTAAAGCTAATTCAAAGAGATAGAGAGCAGATAAGTTTATTGGAGATGCTGTTGAAAGTGTAAAAAAATACAAAATGTAAATATAATTCATTTTATTAAAACTTTTAAGAAAAAAAGTTTCTAAAAAGATTGACATTTCTAAAAATAAATGGTAACTTTATTGTAGAATGTGTAAATAATTCAAGGGAGTGATTTTTAATGAGAGTGATTATAACTGAGAAAAATATTGGGGATTGGGCAGCGGTTTATGTTGCAAAAAAAATATTAGCTGCAAAGCCTACTGCAGAGAAGCCATTTGTTTTAGGGTTACCTACTGGGGGAACACCTTTAGCTATGTATAAAAGATTAATTCAATTTCATAAGGATGGTATCTTATCTTTTGAAAATGTAGTTACATTTAATATGGACGAGTATGTTGGGTTATCTCCAGCAAATGATCAAAGTTACCACTACTATATGTATGAGAACTTCTTCAAACATATAGATATGAAAGAGGAAAATATAAATATATTAAATGGATTAGCAACTGACTATAAAAAAGAGTGTGAAGACTATGAGGCTAAAATTAAAGCTGTAGGAGGTATTGATCTTTTCTTAGGAGGTATTGGACCAGATGGACATATCGCTTTCAATGAGCCAGGGTCATCATTAAGTTCAAGAACTAGAGATAAAGAGTTAACTATGGATACAATTATAGCTAATGCTAGATTCTTTGGTGGAGATATTGATAGAGTTCCTAAATTATCACTAACTGTTGGAGTTGGAACTATTCTTGATGCAAAAGAAGTTTTAATAATGGTTAATGGGCATAATAAAGCAAGAGCATTACACCATGCAGTAGAGCAAGGTGTAAATCATATGTGGACTATCAGTGCACTTCAATTACATCCAAAGGGGATTATAGTTTCTGATGAAGCGGCTTGTATAGAGCTAAAAGTTGGAACTTATAGATATTTTAAAGATATTGAAAAAAATAATTTAGATACAGATTTATTAATAGAAGAGTTATATAAAAGTTGTGGAAAATAGGGAGATGAACTAATAATGAAAGCTATTATTAATGGAGAGTTATTTATAGGAAATAAATTTTATACTGGAAAAGTTTTAGTTATAGATGGAGAGAGAATAGTGGATATTGTATCTCAAGATGAATTAACATCTATATATGGGAATATTGAAACTATTGATGCTGAAAACGGATATGTAACTCCAGGATTTATTGATTTACAACTTAATGGTTGTGGAGGAGTTCTATTCAATGATGATATCTCTTTAAAAACTTTAGAAACAATGCATAAAACTAATCTAAAATATGGATGTACATCTTTCACTCCAACTCTTATAACAACAGGGGATGAAAATATTCAAAAAGCTATTGAATTAGTTAAAGGTATTGAGAATAAAGGAAAGTATGGAGTTGTTGGACTTCACATTGAGGGACCATATATCTCTTTACAGAAAAAAGGGATTCACAATCCTAAATTTATAAGAAAAGCTGATTCGGATATGATTGATAAAATGGTTGAAGCTGGAAAAGAGAATGTAAGAATAGTTACATTAGCTCCAGAAAATACTGATAAAAACATAATTTCGAAACTAAACGCAGCTGGAATTCATGTGGCAGTAGGTCATTCTAACGCCACTTATGAGCAAGTGAAAGAAAAAGAAGGTTTCGGAATAACTCTTGCAACTCACCTGTATAATGGAATGTCATCTTTCAATCATAGAGAGCCTGGAGTTGTAGGAGCTGTATTTGATAGTGATATTAAAGCTGGAGTAATAGCAGATGGATTCCACTGTCACTATTCAGCTATAAAATCAGCTATTAAAATTATGGGAGAAAGACTGTACTTAGTTACTGACGCAGTTGCACCAGTTGGAACAGATATGGAGTATTTCTATTTTGAAGGAAATAAAGTTTTTTATAAAGATGGAAAGTGCTTTGGAGAGGATGGAACTTTAGGAGGTTCAGCTTTAACTATGGACGCAGGAGTTAGAAACTTGGTAAAATACTGTGATATAACTTTAGAAGAAGCTGTAAGAATGGCGACTTTATATCCAGCTAAGGCTGTAAACATAGACAATGAGTATGGAAAGTTACAACCTGGATATTTTGCAGATATCGTATTTTTAGATAAACATTTAAGACTTAAAAAAGTTATTGCAAAGGGAGAGTTAGTATAGCTTTTGTATGGGGTAGAATTTTCTACCCCTCTTTTTATATAAATTATAAAAAAGAAAAAATAATTTTTGTCGAATAAAGTGATATACTATTATAAGTTATAATTGTTAAAAACTCTTTTTTAAGGAGGGTAAAAATTATGAAAAGAAAATGGATTTTAAAGGGTATTTTCTTAGGCACAGTATTTTTTCTATCCATACTTTTGATAAAACCTATTGGAATATCCACTCAGTTTAGTGTCGTTTCTGGAATGATTCACTCCTCACTTCAAGAGAATATAATCTTTAGAGAGGGAGCTGAATTTTATAGTTTGATTGATTATTATAATCAAGAGGGAATTGCTAAAAGTATTGTAACTCCCTATAACTATGGAATTATATTTATAGTTGGGACTTTTTTAGGGGGGATGTTAGGTAGAATATTTTTTAGAAAGAAAGAGGAGTTTATAGAGAAAGAAAGTATTTTAGAAAAAGATGAAATATCTCGAATAAAACTATTTATAGGTGGTATTCTTTTACTTTTTGGTGCAAGAATGGCTGGGGGATGTACAAGTGGACATATGATGAGCGGTGTTATGCAACTTTCGTTAAGTAGTATTATTTTTACGGTGGTTTTATTTCCAATAGCTATTATTGTAGCGAAAAAGGTTGGTGAATAATATGAGAAGTCTTTTTTTTGATAATATTCCACTTTTAGGATTGATTCTAGGAGTTCTTTTTGGTTTAGGACTATACTATGCAGGAGCAACCAATCGAGTTGTTATATCCAATATGTTAAAACTTAAAGATTTAACTCTTATGAAAATAATTATTTTTGCCATTGGATTTAGTATGTCTCTACTATATATAAGTGTAGCTTTAAAAATAATTTCGATAGATCACTTTGGTATTAAACCCATGAATATAGGAGTTATCTTAGGAAGTGCTATTTTAGCTCTTGGGTTTGGAATGATTGGGCTATGTCCAGGAACTGCGATTGCGAGTTTTGGAGCTGGTTATTTAAAAAGTATATATGTAATTTTAGGTGGAATTATAGGAGCTTTTCTTTTTACAATTGCATATCCCATATTAAAAAGTATCGGACTTTTTAAAGAGATGTTAGGTGGACAAACTACATTGTTTTTTCTGTCGGAAAAATATAATTTTATTTTTTATGGAACACCGTGGATTGGAGTTTTTATTGGGTTTGTTTTAATTGTAGTTTCTTTAATAATTCCATACTCATTAGAAAAATAAAAAAAGAGAGGTAGGGTTTTAAAACTCTACCTCTCTTATAATTTTAGGGATTATATCCAAAATATCAGTGGGAGTTATACAGTAGTGAGTGGGCGAAAAATATTCACCAGCCTTTCCATGAAAAAATACTCCTAAAATAGTAGCTTCCAATGGAGAGTATTTTTGACTGATAAAACTACCTATCATTCCACCTAGAACATCTCCCATTCCTCCTGTTGCCATAACGCTATCCCCAGTTGTATTTATAAAAATATTCTCATTCTCCCCTATTAAAGTTCTATGATCTTTTAAAAGTAGAATACAACCATATTTTCGTATAAACTCTTTGGCAACCACCTCTCTATTTAATTTTATATATTCAATATCCAAGTTTGTTAATCTAGAAAATTCACCATAGTGCGGAGTTAAAACTGTGGGAAAAGTTCTTTCTTTTAAAATATCTAGATTGTTATTTTTGGCTAAAATAGTTATACCATCTGCATCTATGACTATTGGTTTTTCAAATTTTAAAAGTAGCTCCTTTAAAAGGTGCTCATTTTTTTGATTGATTCCAAATCCACTTCCAAAAACTATAGATGAAAATTTATCTAAGTTATTTAAAATATTAGTTTCATCTAAATTAATTAACATAACCTCATTTAGTTTTACAGAAAAAATATTAAATGTTTCACGATAGCTTCCTAAAGAGGTTAGTCCTGAACCAGATTTTACAGCTCCCATACTTGAAAAAAAACCGGCCCCAACCATTCCTCGACTTCCACATAAAACTAAAGTATGACCAAAATCTCCCTTATAGGCTTCTGGGTTTCGTGGCCTATATATTCCTTTAATACAATCTAAATCTATAAAAATCATAAGCATCCCCCTATAAATTATCTGAAATAACAATTAATTTACTACTATTAAAAATAAACTACATATAATGTTAATTATATGTAGTTTTCTTATTAAAATAACCATTATTTGTGTTAAAATTATTTTTATAACACAGTAATATCTATTTTAAAAGCGATTTTAAATTAATCGTCCATAGATTGCACAGGTATTTTATCAAGCACCTTTTTTTCAATTAATGATTTAGCATTTATATAAACCTCAGTAACTTTTGTATCTGAGTGACCTAAAAAGTCTCTAATCTCTATTAAATCTGCTCCATTTAATGAAAGTTCTGTTGCAATGGCATGACGAATATTATGTGGACTAATCTCTTTATTTATAACTTGCCCCATCTCTTGGACAACATTGTAAAGTGCTCTATATGATAGAGGTCTATTTTTTTCAAAGGAACTACAAAATAGATACCTCTCCTCCAGTTCATCCTCATTCACTCCATACACATTGATTAAGTAATTTTTATAATCTGAGATTTTATTTATTAAAAAGTTATGCAATGGTTTATACTGTTCTCTTCCACTTTTAGTTTTTTCTAATTTTACGAAGTACTCTCCATTTCTTTTTAAAATATGTTTAAACTGTAGGGATAGAAGTTCCTGACTTCTCATTCCAGTATAAAAAAGTGTATGAAGAATAAGAGTGTTTCGGTACTCTTTTTCTCCATTGACTTTATAATTTTTTAATATCTCCTTTATGTCGTCAAAGGATACCTTTAATATATTATCCAAATTTCTAGCTGTTTTAAAAAGACCAATATATTTAAAAGGATTGTTATATCCATTTTTTTCCAACTCTTTATATAAAGATTTTAAAGATGATATAACTTTATTTACAGATGTTTTTTTCATCTCTCTCTCATTTAGAAGATGGGATAGATAATCTTCAATATCACTTTTTTCTATTCCAGTCATAAGTTCAATTATCTCATCCCCCTCTATGGGAGAATCTCCATCATATACATAAGTCAGAAAATCCTTTAAATAGAAAAAGTAATCCTTCATAGTTTTTGGTGATTTATATATTTCAAATATACTTTTCTTTTCCTCTTTACTTTTTCTCTTCCTACGCTGGGTACTTATCTCATGTTTTTCCTTAATAACAATTTCGTTCAATGTTCCTCCTAAAAAGTCCTATCATTTTATTTATGGAAAATAGATATAAAATTAGATTATAGCCTCTCTTTCAATCTCTCTAACTTCACATGGAGCCATATCATCTAAAGTTAGTTTTCCAAAAGTTTCTCTTTTTAAATAGATAACCTCATTACCAACTGCTTTCAACATTTTTTTAACTTGGTGAAACTTCCCCTCTCTTATATTCAGAAGAATCTCTTTTGAATTTATAACTTCAGCTTTAGCTGGTTGAGTTATATATCCCCCTATATCCACTCCACTTTCAAGTTTTGCTATCACTCCCTCTCCAATCTCATTTTTCAATAAAACTCTATATATCTTATCCACATGTTTCTTTGGAGAGGTAACTTCATGAGCTAACTTACCATCATTTGTAAAAAGTAATAAACCCTCTGTATCTTTATCCAACCTTCCAACTGGGAAAAGATCTTTTTTATTAACCCAATCAGGTAGAAGCTCCATCACTGTTTTTTCTTTTTTATCCTCTGTGGCAGTTATATACCCATCTATTTTATATAACTTATAGTATCTGAACTCCTTATATATAACTCTTCTTTCTTTGTATTCAACAACACTGTTTTTCTCATCTATATTTTTATTATTGTCCTTACAAATATTTCCATCTATAGTTATAGCACCAGAAGATATAAGTTTTTTCACTTCGCTTCTGCTCCCTATTCCACACTCTACTAAAAACTTATCTAATCTCAATTTTAATCCTCCTAAATAGTAATAATATAATTATAGTTCTTATAAAATATAAAATCAAGTTTTTATAAATTAAATTATTTTTTTATACATATAAAAACAAAGGGATATAAATTCTAAAGAGTTTTTTCTATAAATTATAAATTATATAAAATAATAATTTATTTGAATTTTTAGTTGTTGAAATAATAAAAATTATGCTATAATAAATAGCAAATAACAATTCTTATTTTCAGGAGGAGATACACAATGGTTGATTTTAAAAAAATTGATACTATGATAGAGCATATTGAAGAGGGCACTGTTCCAGAAGGTAAGAGTTTCAATGAATTTGCAGTAGACTTTTATCTTGAAACTAAAACTCTAACTTTGTCTAAGTATTTAAGATTAAAGGATAAGAGTTCAAAATTACCTAAAATTATGAATACTAAAAAAGCTGGTGAAGTTCTTTTTGAAACAGAGAAAAATGATGAGATTAGATCTTTCCTATCAAGAAAAGGATTTAAAATTATTCCAGAGTTAAACTATACAGCGGTTATGCTTCTTAGAAAAGTAGACCTTTTTACAAATTGGCAAAAGTTGGTTTTCTTTTTTGAAGGTGGGAGAACTGTACAAGAGATAAATAGCTCATTAAAAAAGGAGCTTTTACCTATGGAGATTGAAAAATTAGAAAGATTTATAAAAGAGGAGCTTCGTTTAAATGATCAAGAGTTAAACTGGTTCTTAGGTAAAATGGAAAAAGTCGAAAAAGATAAGGCTCTATATAGAGCTATTAGAAAACTTACTAAATAGGGAGAACAAAAATGAAAAAATTATTATGTGGATTTTTATTACTTTCATCTATGGCTTTTGCAGCAGAAGTTTCTAGAAAAGAGGCAGATGCGTTAAAAGATAGATTGAAAATGTATACTGTTGGATATCAAAAAAGAGCTTTTACTATGAAAAATCATCTAGGTAAAAGAGAGATTGTTATAGATTCTAAGTTAAGAGATTTACCTCAAACTTCAAGAACAGCTTTTGGAGATACAAGATACAACAGATCTTCTGACTGGGAGATGAATAGAGAGAAGAGAGGAATTCAATACTTCTCAGTTCCAGGAACAACAAGAAGAAAAGCTGTACAGAAGATAGATGGGAAATATGTTGTATTCTTCTATAATGCTATTGGTAAAAATGATAACATGGTTGAAGATACACTAGAGGATGTAAAAAAAGCATTAGAGAGAAACTAATCACCAATAGTTTCCTATGTAAAAAAAGACACAGATTTAAAATCAGTGTCTTTTTATTTTATACCTATTTAATCTATAAAGCTTCTTAACAACTCAATCTCTTGTTTCCAGATAGTTTCATCTATTGTTTCCATCACTATGGGAATGTTTCTAAATCTATCGTCATTCATAAATCTTTTGAAAAAATCAATACCTAAAGTTCCCTCTCCTATACTGTGGTGTCTATCTTTTTTACTACCAACACCAAACATAGAATCATTTAGATGAATACCTTTTAAATATTTAAATCCAACTATTTTTTCAAAAGCATCCATAGTTGCATTGTACTCCTCCTCTGTTGATAATGCATATCCTGCAGCAACAGTGTGGCATGTATCTAAGCAAACTCCAATTCTAGTTTTATCTTCAATCAGTTCTATTATATCTCTTAGATGTTCAAACTTATATCCCATATTTGATCCTTGTCCAGCAGTATTTTCCAATACAACAATAACATTTGGAACAGCTTTATGTGCTCTATTTATTGAGTCTGCAATCAATCTGATACATTCATCTTCACTTACCTCTTTTAAATGACTTCCAGGGTGAGTGTTTAAGTATATAAGTCCCAATTGATTAACTCTTTCCATCTCATCTAAAAAAGCATTTAATGATTTTTCTCTTTTCTCCTCGTCGGGACTCCCTAAATTTATAAGGTATCCATCATGTGGTAAAATCTGTTCAGGAGAAAACTTATATCTTCTCATAGCATCTTTAAACTCTAGAATTTCATTCTCAGTATATGGCTTTGCATCCCATCTTCTCTGGTTTTTAACAAACATTCCAAATCCATTGGCATCTATAGCAATTGCATTTTTAAAAGCATTAGCTACTCCACCCTGTATAGATACATGGGCACCTAAGTATGTATTTTTAATTTTTTCCTCTCTTGTCATATATACACCTCTATATAAATTACTCATTATTTCATCACTTGTATATAGTATAGCACAAACTATACTTTTTGAATAGAGTTTTAAAGTGTTAAAATACTTTTTTGAAATAGATTGAAATACTGGGAATATCGTTATAAAATAAAGTATCAAAACATTTAGGAGGAGCGATGATTAAGGTACTTTCATGTATTAAAGAAAAAGAGAACTGGATTATTGAAGTGGAATCACATAACCTGTATATAGACGGTAAAGGTGGACAAATAGGGGATCAAGGGTATATAGGAGATACAAGATTTTTGACTGTAATAGATGACAATAGAGTTATAGTTGAAAAAGAGTTACTTCCAGGGGAATACACATATACTATAGATGAAAATAGAGTTTTTGATATTGGAGTACAACATACAGCTCAGCATCTTTTTTCGGCTATTGCATATAATGATTATGGATTAAATACTGTTGGTTTTAGAATGACTGAAACATATACGACTGTGGATTTAGATTCTAAAGATTTAGATGAAAAATTTGTTGATGAGTTAGAGAAAAAAATCAATAATGCTATTGGAGAGGGAAGAGCAATTTTAGAAAAAGTTGTAACAAGAGAGGAAGCTAACTCCATAGATACATTTAGAAAAAAAATCAGTGATAAAGTTACAGGTGATGTTAGGATAATAACAATAGATAGTATGGATACAAGTGCTTGTGCTGGATACCATGTATCCAATATATCGGAGATTAGAGTTTTTAAAATTATAAATTTTGAAAAGGTTAAAGGAAATTATACTAGATTCTATTTTTTAAGTGGAGAGAGAGCTATTGAAGATTTTATAAAAAAAAAATAGAACAATAAAAGAATTAAACAGAATTTTTAGTTGTAGAGATAATGAGATACTATCTATGGTAGAAAAGTTCAACAGTGAGAAAAAGGAGGTGGAGAATAGATTTAAGGACTTAAATACAAAATATTGTGATTTTTTAATAAAAGAGCTTCTTACTACTCCTTTTGAAAAGGATGGAAAGAAATATATAGTATATAGAGATGATAAGGATACAATAGCAAATTTAAACAAATCTATTCCAGAGGATTTCATCTTTATTGGCCTTTGGGAAAATGCAGGATTGATCTCCAGTAAAGCTATTGATTGTGGAGAGTTATTAAAAAGAATATCTCTTTCTTTAGATATAAAAGGAGGAGGAAAAGGAGAGAGAGCTAACTTTAAAGGTGATGTTTCAGTAGCGGAGATTACAAATATATTGTAAAAGTCTGAAATATCTGTTATAATGAAAATTAGGTATTTATTAGTAACAATGGAGGAAATATGTCGAATAAAATAAATTTACTTAATTTAAATGAACAAGAGCTTACAGACTTTATAGTTTCTTTAGGAATGAAGAAATTTTACGGGAAACAAATCTTTACATGGTTAAATCAAAAAATTGTAAGGGACATAAATGATATGACAAATATATCATTAAAAGATAGAGAGTTACTTGCTGAGAAAGCGTATATCCCTTTCTTAAATCTATTAAAACATCAAGTATCTAAAATTGATAAAACTGAAAAGTTTTTATTTAAATTAGAGGATGGAAATACAATTGAAAGTGTTATATTAAGACATAAAGATAGAACTACTTTATGTATCTCATCACAGGTTGGATGTGCAGTTAAGTGTGGATTCTGTGCCACTGGTATGGGTGGATTTACTAGAAATCTAGATGTACACGAGATTACAAACCAGTTCTATACAATTGAGAGAAGATTATTAAAACAGGGATTACAAATTAATAATATAGTATTTATGGGTATGGGAGAGCCTATGCTTAATATTGATAATGTTATTAAAGCTATTGATATCTTATCGAGTGAAAAAGGTGTTAATATCTCTAAAAGAAGAATTACTATTTCAACATCTGGAATAATTCCAGGAATTGAAAAACTACTTGAGGAAAAGATTCCTGTGGAATTAGCTATCTCTTTACACAGTGCTATTGATGAAAAGAGAAGTGAGCTAATGCCTATAAACACAAAATATCCACTAGAGGATTTATTCCCAATATTACAGGAGTATCAAAGACAAACAAAAAGAAGAATCACTTTTGAGTATATCTTAATCAATGACTTTAACGTTTCTGATAATGATATTGCTTACTTAGCAGATTTTGTACACAACTTTGACCATATATTAAATCTGATTCCATGTAATCCAGTGGATGGAAAAGATTACCAAAGACCTTCACAAAAGAAGATTGATAAGATCTTTAATTATTTAAAAGATTTTAGAAAAGTTAATGTTACTGTAAGAGGGGAAAAAGGGACTGATATTGACGGTGCTTGTGGACAATTAAGACAAAAAAATCTAAAATAATTAAAATGGAGATATTTTATGAAATGGAAAATTCTTAAATATGTTGCCATATTTATTGTATCTTTAGGTATTGTTGGAGGGATTGGTGCAGGTCTTTTAGTTAATAAATACTACAAGGAGTTGCCAAATGTTTCAGAGCTAGTTGAGAATTATAGTCCTCCTATTCCTACTACAATTTATGATAGAAATGGACAAATAATTGATGTTATTTCAAAGGAAACAAGAGAGCCTGTGGATATAGAGAATATTCCACAAAGTTTACAAAATGCTTTTATAGCCATAGAGGATAGACAGTTTTTAACTCACTATGGAATAGACCCATTTAGAATTTTGGGATCGGCCATAGTCAACTTAAAATCTGGAAGAGCAGCTCAGGGTGGAAGTACAATAACTCAGCAATTAGCTAGAAATGCTTTTCTATCTCATGAAAAAAAATTCTCTAGAAAAATAAAAGAGATTATAATAACATTTGAAATTGAAAGAAAGTATACAAAAGCTGAGATAATGGAGAAATACTTAAATGAAATCTATTTTGGTTCAGGGGCTTATGGTGTTAAAACAGCAGCATATAACTTTTTTAGAAAAGATATTAAAGATGTGAACTTAGCTGAATCAGCACTTTTAGCAGGAATACCAAATAGACCAAATATGTATAATCCAAGAACAAATCTTGATAAATCATTAACTAGACAAAGATTGATATTGAAGCAGATGTTTAAATTTGGTTTAATAACTGAAGCTGAGTATGAAGAGGCTTTAAAACATAAGTTTATCAATGAGTCTAAAGCTTCATCTAAAGATTTCAAAGATAAAAACACAACAATTGTCTATGGAGCTATTGATAAGAAGATTGAGTTCAATGCTCCTGATTTTACAGATTTAGTTGAGAAATTCCTATTTGAAAACTTTGAAGAGAAACAGATCTATAATGATGGGTTAACTGTTCAAACCACTTTAGATTTAAATATACAAAAAGTAGCTAAAGATAAGTTTGAAAACTATCCTCGTTTGAAAAATGATAAGAAACTTCAAGGTGCTATGGTAACAATAGATGCTAAAAATGGAGAGGTTATAAGTATTATAGGTGGAAAAAACTTTAAGACTGGTAATTTCAATAGAGCCGTACAGGCTAAGCGTCAAGTTGGATCATCCTTTAAACCGTTTATATACTATACAGCATTAGAAAAGGGATTTGAAGAGAACTTAGTTGTAGAAGATTCTAGAATTGTATTTGGAACATGGGCTCCAAGAAACTTTGGAGAGAGATACTATAATGGAATGACCTTAATGCAAGGTTTTGATAAATCTCAAAATATTGTTTCAATAAAACTTTTAAATAAAGTTGGGATTCCAGCTCTTATGGATACTATGAAAAGAGTTGATGCTGGATTTATAGTTCCAAACAACCTTACGGCAGCACTGGGAACAACAGAGGGTACACCACTTCAAGTTGCACAGTCATACGCTGTGTTTGCAAATGGAGGTTACTCTGTAAAACCATTCTTTGTAATGAAGGTAACTGATAAATTTGGAAACATTCTATATGAAGCAAAACCTCAGATAGAACAAAAATTTGAAAGTGCCGATATAGCTCTTATGACTAATATGATGAAAAACTCTGTTAAGCAAGGAACAAGTAGAAGTGCTCAAGTTAAAATAAACAATGTCCCTATTGAACAGGGAGGAAAAACTGGAACTACAAACAATTCAAGAACTGTTTGGTACTCTGGTATGACTCCTGACTATGTTACGACTATATATGTTGGATATGATAATAATGATCCACTATATAAAGCAACAGGAGGGGGAGTGGCAGCACCTCTTTGGAAAAACTTCTATCAGGAGATTATCGAAAAGGGTTACTATACTCCAACAACATTTACATTCTTAGATAACCATGTTAAAAATGGCGATTTGACTTATCAAGAGTTAGATCCTTTATCTGGTCTGTTAAATGGTGGACCTTCAGATAAAACTTTCCTATTGAGAAGAGGAAGAATTGCAGTGGAAAAAGATGGTAAATATAGTAATGGAATTGCAGGTGTTCTAGGTTACTACGTTCCTACTCAAGAAGCAGCTTCAAAAAATGAAGCTATGTCACCAGAGGAAGTAACAGGTTCAGCTCCTCAGCAGATTACTCAACCAGTTCAACAAAAAGCTCCTCAGCAACAAAAGAAAGAGGAGAAAAAAGGGTTCTTCCAAAGATTGTTTAACTTTTAAATAATTCAAAAAAAGAGAGAAGATAATCTTCTCTCTTTTATATTATAAAAACAGTTCTTGAAGTTTCTTTGCTACTCCATTTTCTGCATTAGTTTTTATTACCTCATTCTTTGGAAGTAAAGACTTTAATCTTGGACTTCCATTTCCCATAATAAATCCTTTTCCAACAGATGATAGCATCTCTAAGTCATTTAGTCCATCTCCAAAGGCTATGGTATCTTTTAAATCAATTCCCTCTTCTTTTAAGACTTCCTCAATAGCACTAGCTTTAGAAACTCCCTCTCTCATCACTTCTAAACACGATCCCAATGAAAGTGTTATATTAAGTCCCTCATGGAATTTTTTTCTCAATTTTTGTTCTAACTCACTGATATGCTCCTCATTATCACATATGAAGAAAAATTTTGTAATATCTTTTCCAACTAGGGATTGAAAAGGAGCTATCACATGATGAAATCCTGATTCTTTATGGAAAACAAGCGCTTCCTCTAAAGGTGTTTCAGCAATCCACTCCTCATCTAAATAGACATTTTTATGTAAGTTTTCATTGTATTTATAGTTTAATAACTCTTTAGCTAAACTAGCTGGTATATTGTGAGATATAATCTCTTTATTGTTATAGTCATGCACTTTAGCACCATTTGAAGTTATAAGAAAACTATCTAGTCCCAACATATTTTTAAATGTCATTGCATCATTGTGGTGTCTTCCAGTTGCTATTATGAACTTTACTCCAGAATCAACAACTTTTTTAATAGTTTCTTTTGTTTCTTCAGATATAGTGTGATGCTCATTTAATAGTGTTCCATCTAAATCACATATAATTGCTTTGTATTTCATTTGTTCTCCTTAAATTTTTTAGAAGTAATACTTTGCTCCTATTCCTACTAAGTATAAAACTCCATCTTCTACAATAGGTGAGTCTGAAATTTCACTAGAGAATTTTTCCACACCTAAAAATGCCATAAGAGCCACATTATCAGCTAATCTATAATCAGCTGTTAAATTAAGACCAACTGAATAGGCTGCATCTGCTTTATAAGCCCCATCAATTTTACTATTTCTTCTAGCTTCATCTGAAGAGACACCAAAGTAATAATCTGTATAGTCTCCAGAGTATCCTTTAACGTGAATCGAAGGAACTATTGTAAGCTTTTCATCAACTCTATAAGCCTTATATGCACTTAACTTTCCCTCTCCTCCATGTTCTCCAACTTGAGCTAAAAGACCTGTTTTAACTCCATAGAATCCAGTGTCGGCATCTAATCTAATACCAAACATAGCTTGGAATTTTCTGTCGTCTATATTGTCATACCCTCTTGCCAAGTCCGCTCCATCCACTGCAAATCCAGCTAATGGATCAACGAATAATGACGCTGCAAAAGCATCATCTTTATAAAATTGATAACCTACAGTTATCCCTTTCACATATAGATCATAGTAGTTAATATCTAATAAAGGTAATGGATAAACTCTATCATCAGCACCTTTATATATACTATCAGAAAACCCGACCCCTAATCCAATTCCTAATCTATTCCCTGTATCACCGTCACCCTTATAGATACTTTCTACTAATTCAGCTTCTGAGACTACTTCCCTAGCTAACATTGTAGAGGAAAGTGTTAGAGCTAGCAACCCCATTAATATTTTTTTCATATTAATCCTCCCTTACTTATTTTTTCCCATAACTCTTTTCTTTTCTTCTCTTTTAATTTTTATAAAGTTATATCTACCTGAAACTTTTCTTTTAAAATTAAAAAGATTATTTGTTGGAAATATCCCTATTCTTCTAATTTCAAATAGATCATCAGAAAATACTATACTTCCTGAATCTGTGGCCACAGCAAACTTGTAGGCAGCATCTTGAGGTATTTTTTTAACCTCTTCATTTAAACTACCATATGGATATGCAAAAGATAGTAACTCCTTTCCAATAGTTTTCTCTATATTGTTTTTAGAGTTAAATATCTCTTTTTTTGCCACATCTATATTCAATTCAGCAAGTCTAGGGTGAGATGATGTATGTCCTCCAAACTCTATTCCATAGTTTTGCATCTCCAATAGCTCATCTTGAGTCATTAATGTAAATCTTTTCTCTGGATTTCCTGGATTGTCCACGTCCCACTTATTATATTCTATACCATCTAGTATATATATAATACCTTTAAAATTATATTTTTTCAAGATAGGAAAAGCATTTTCATAATTATCTTTATACCCATCATCAAACGTAAGCATAATCCATTTCTTATCTTTATCAAATCTCTTTTTGTACCCATTATTCAGCATATCTTTAAAAGTTACAGTTTCGTATCCTTTCTTTTTAAGATATTTCATCTGTTCTTCAAATTGCTCTACAGTTACATAAGTTCCATGAACCCCTTTTTCACTTTCATCTTTTATAACTCTATGATACATAATAACAGGCATCTCATATTTTCTTTTTTTTACAATCTCTCTTTGATATATTTTCTCAATATTTTCTACTATATTTTCTAATGAGAACTCCTCTATAACTTTTTCTCTTAAACTTTTAAGTTCATCTTTACTTATATTAAACCCTTTATCTATTTCAGGAATTACATCTGTCCATCTAAAAAGAGGGGTTTGTAAAGATATATCTCCAAAGTTTGATTTTAAAGCTAACTTTAACTTATCATTAGTGACTATACCAACAGATTCAGCCTCTCCAATTGCCAAAACAGGTACTTCACATAGTATTGCTTCCACAGCAACCCTTCCAGCTCCTATAACAATAGATGACTCTCTTATTTTTTCAGAAACATTATTTACATACCCTAAAAATTCTACATTCCCTGTAAACTTCTTAAATCTTTGAGGAATCTCTTTTCCACCTATAACTTGGATTTTAAAATCCTTTCTTCTATGTAAAATATCTAGTAGATTATAAGTTACATCTCCCTTTGGACCAGAAAGTCTTCCGATTATAGAGATAATCTTTTTATTTTTATCAACAGTGTCTAAAATGCTTTTTTGATACTCTCTTGTGTTAATCATATTTCTAAGAACTGTTATATTTTCAGGTTTTACCTTTAAATCATTAATAACATGATCTCTTATATTTTCACAAACACTCAATGAGTAATCTCCAAATGCTTTAACTAATTTTCTGCTTAAGTGTACTGGTTGTCTCCCATGTATTGTTGTAACAAGTGGGATTTTTGCTATTCTACAAGCTATAGCACAGCTCCAAGATGATGCTCTTGAATGAGCATGAACAACTTGAATATCTTTTTCTCTGATTATCTTTAAAAGTTTTCTAACCTGACTAACTCTATCTTTAAGTTTTCTTTTATTGAACTCTATCTTTTCATACTGTGCGTTTGTAGGTTTAGTTAAAGTATCTGAAACTATATAAACCTTGTTCCCTCTCCTAATAAGTTCATCACTTAGAACCGTTCCGTACACCTCAGCACCAGTTACCTCTAACTGTGAAAGTGCCATAAGTATATTCATTATTAAATCCTCCTACTACTTTAAATTTTCTGGATTCAACACTTCTAACTCTTCAATTACAAAGATTCCATCTTTTCTGATTAAAACATCATCAAACCAAATCTCTCCACCACCAAAATCTGGTCTTTGAATTAGAACTAAATCCCAATGTATAGCTGATTTATTTCCATTGTCAGCTAACTTATATGCCTGTCCTGGAGTAAAGTGAATACTTCCAGCTATTTTCTCATCAAATAGTGTATCTTTCATAGGTTTTAAAATATATGGGTTTACACCAATAGCAAACTCCCCTATATGTCTTGCACCCTCATCTGTATTTAAAATCTCATTTAATCTCTCAGTATTATTAGCTGTAGCTTCTATAATTTTCCCATTCTCAAATTTGAAACAAACATTTTCAAACGTAGTTCCTTGATAAACTGATGGTGTGTTATAAGTTATAACTCCATTTATAGAATCTCTTACTGGAGCTGAGTAAACCTCTCCATCTGGAATATTTCTAAGCCCACAACATTTTACTGATGGGATATCTTTTATAGAGAATGATAAATCTGTTCCAGGACCAACAATTCTAACTTTATCTGTTCTATCTAAAAGAGCAGTTAATGAATCCATTGCCTTACTCATTTTAGAATAATCTAGGTTACATACATTGAAATAGAAATCTTCAAAAGATTCTAAAGATGTATTTGCTAATTGAGCCATTGAGTTATTTGGATATCTCAATACAACCCATTTTGTATTATTAACTCTTTCTGATAGATGCACTGGTTTCATAAAATAGTCTGTATATATCTTCATTTTATCTGAATCTATATCTGATAGCTCAGATGCATTTTCAGAACCTCTAATTGCGATATAGGCATCCATATCTTTCATTCTTTCTAACTCGTACTTTGCCATTAATTCTGCTTGAGTTTGATCCATATTTTTTAAAAGCTCTCTAGTAACACTTTGATCCTTTATTGTTACAAAAGGATGTCCACCAGCAGCGTAAACTTCTTTTACTAAAGCTTTAACTAAACTCTTCGAATCCTCTCCAATAGATTCAATTAAAACTTTTTCTCCTCTTTGTACTCTACATGAGTAAGTAACTAAATTTTTTGCTAGTATTTCAATTCTCTGATCCACGGTAACCTCCATTTAATCACATATTATATTCTATAATTATACAATGAAAAGCTAGAAATATACAGTTAATTTTTTAGAAATGTAATTTTTATGCTTTTATATATTAAAAGATGCTATAATAGAGATATAGATAAGGAGGGATTATATGAAACTATTTTTTTCCCCAAGTAAGGGTATGAAGTATAAAAATTGTCAATACACCATAGATAATTTAGAGGTAGATAAGCATTTAAAAGAAAAAACAGATTATTTAATCTCTGTGTTAAAAGAGTTTTCAAAAGAGGATATAGGAGAGAGATTAAAAATTAAAGATAAGTTACTTGATGAGGTTTTTAGCATTTATAAAAATTTTTATAATCAAGAGGAGAGGGAGGCAATCTGTCTTTATGATGGTGTTAGCTATAAGCAGATTGAGGTTGAGAGCTATTCCAATGAAGATTTTAAATTTATTCAAGAGAATATATTTATCTTTTCAGCTCTATACGGAGTTATAAATGCGACCACTTTAATTAGACCTTACCGTCTTGATATGACAAATAAGATACTCTCTATATCTCCATATGAGTTTTGGAAAGTTGAAATTGAAAACTATCTATCCAGATTTAAAAATGAAATTTTTATAAATTTAGCATCTACTGAGTTTTCAAAAATATTAAATAGAAAAGTATTTAATATTTTAGATATAGATTTTAGACAAATAGATGGTGATAAAATAAAGAATATAAGTACAGAAGCTAAAAAAGCTAGAGGTGCTCTTTTAAATTATATTATAAAAAACGGAATTAAAAACCCTGAGGAGATTAAAAATTTTAATCTTTTAGATTATAACTTTTCTGAAGAGTTATCCTCTGAAAAAAATATGGTTTTTATAAAAAAAATAGGTTAGATTTTCTAACCTATTTTTTCAATTAAATCTGCTACTATTTTAGCTGAACAATAGATGGTAGGAAGCCCACTTCCTGGATGAGTTCCCCCTCCAACTATAAATAGATTTTTATATCCCTCTAGCTTATTGTGAGGTCTAAACCATAACATCTGCATAACAGTATGAGATAGATTAAAAACAGAACCTCTATATACATCGTATTCCATTTCCCAATCTTTTGGTGTTATGACTCTTAACTCTTCAATATGGTCTCTAATCCCTTTAAATTCACCTATTTTTTCCAATTTATCTAAAAGAAGTTGTACAAAATCATCTTTTTCAAGTTCCCAATCTATTTTAGAACTATTATTAGCTACAGGTACTAAAACATAGATGGAGGATTTACCCTCTGGAGCTAAGGTATGATCAATAACAGATGGGTTTTGTACATAGAATGAAAAATCTCCTCCTATATCTTTGTTTTCAGATATATTTTTCACATTTTTTTTATAGTCCTTTGCAAAGATAACATTATGGTGAGGTATATTCTTATATATCTTATCCACACCTAAATATAACATAAATGTTGAGCAAGAGTATCTTTTTCTTTCTAAATTTTCATTGGAATATTTTTTTCTTAATTTTTCAGGTATAAGGTTTTTCATAGCTGTTGAAAAATCAGCATTAATTATTATATGGTCAGCTTCCACTGCATCTCCATTTTCTAGAATTATGCTTTGAGCCACACTATCTTTAAATATAATCTCTTTAACAGGTGTGTCTAAAATTATCTTCCCACCTCTTTTTTCAATAAGCTCTCCCATTGATTTTGAAAGTTTATTTAGTCCACCCTCTACATGAAAAACTCCATATCTATGTTCTAAATAGGAGATAATAGAGAATGTACCTGGAGCTACCCAAGGGGACATTCCAATATATTTAGCTTGAAAAGTGAATGCCAATTTTAACTCCTCCTCTTTATAATAACCTCCTAAAACATCATATATGGATTTATGTGCATCTAAATATGGTAACGCTTTTAAAAAATTGGGTTTTAAATAATCAATTAAAGATAGATATGGTACCTTTAAGCAGGGTTCCAGTTTAGAAAATTTTCTCTCTTCACTTTTAATGTACCTGTCATAGGCTCTAGAACTGTATGGGAAAATTTTTTCCATCTCTCCATACATAAGAAATTTTTTGCTGTGTGAGTATGGATTAAAGTCATCAATTCCATAGAATTTTAACCTATACATTGGATTTATCTCCATTAGATTGATATGTTCATCAAGTCTTTCCCCAGCCTCTATAAATATATCTTCCAATAGTTTTGGCATTAAAAAAAAAGTCGGGCCTAAATCAAAGGTATAGTTGCCTAAATTGAAAGATGAATTTCGTCCACCTACATATGGTTTTTTTTCATATATTGTAACATTGTGTCCTTTACTAGATAAAAGTAATCCTGCTGCTAATCCTCCAGGACCAGCCCCTATAATTATAATTTTTTTCTTTCTCATCCTTCACCTCCCATCTATAGACTAATAAACTATGTATATTACATGTATACTATATAAAGTTAACTTTCTTTTTTAAAAATAATTTTTTTATGATATAATTTTTTAGATATTTAACTGTTTATAGGAGGCTTTATAGTTATGTTTGTAGAGGAGAGAAAACAAAAGATTTTAAATATATTAAAACAAAAAGAGAAAGTTTCTGTCAATGAATTAAGCGATCTTTTTTCTGTTAGTAAAGTTATTATTAGAAAGGACCTATGCCAGATGGAGAGTGAAAACCTTTTAACTAGAACTCATGGAGGAGCTATTTTAAAAAGAAAAATTGTTGATAAAATTATTTTAAAAGATATTGCTAAAGAGGAGCTAGAGGAGAAAACTGATTTAGCTGAAAAAGTGGTTTCTTTAATTCAAGATGGAGATATCATATTTTTAGATGATTCAACTGTTACAATTATTGTTGCGGCTCTTCTTCAAAAAAGAAAGATAAAAATCTCTGTAATCACTAATATGCTTGAAATTCAAAAAATTTTATCTGAAAATAAAGGTATTGAAATTATATGCTTAGGTGGGATTTACGATTCAAGAACTGACTCCTTTGTGGGAGAGATGGCTAGAGAAAACCTAGAACTATTTAATCCAAATAAAGTTTTTATAGGAATTGGTGGAATAAATGTGGATAAAATGCAATTGAGCACCTGTACTATTGATGAGGGTAAGTTTAAAAATACAGCTCTTAAAGTTGGACAGGAGTGTTATATAATAACTCAAAGTAAAAAATTCTATCAAGATTCCATTTTTAACTTTTCAAAACTTAAAGAGGGAATGACTATAATTACAGATAAAAATATTCCTCAAGATTTTGAAAATAAACTTATTGAAAATAACATCAAAATAATAAAATGAAAAAAAACGAAAGTTTTCTTTCGTTTTTTTTATTATGTTTTCATTGACAAAAACGCTTTTTAATTATAAAATACAACCATAAAGTTAATAAACGAAATAAAACGAAAAATGGTGGTGATTGAAATG
>Charlie_p2__coassemble_1016_pt1 | contig 45793 bp, 50 predicted proteins | sample Charlie_p2__metabat2_low_PE_014 | metagenome-assembled genome bin Charlie_p2
AGCACACGACTTTTAATCGTGTTGTCACTGGTTCGAGCCCAGTATGACGCACCATATTTTTGCGAGGGTGGCGGAATTGGCAGACGCACCAGACTTAGGATCTGGCGTTTCGACGTGAGGGTTCAAGTCCCTCCTCTCGCACCACATATGATATTACAGAGTCTTGAGTTTTCAAGACTTTTTTTTATATATACAGAAGGAAAAGGAGAAAATTTTGGAAAGAAATATAAAGTTAACATATAGTTATGATGGAAGCGAGTTTTATGGCTTTCAAAGACAACCTAATTTAAGAACTGTTCAAGGGGAACTGGAGAAAATTTTAAAGATTGTATTTAAAATTGATATAGATTTAGTTTCAGCAGGAAGAACAGATAGAGGTGTTCATGCTAAAAAACAAGTTTCTAATTTTTTTACTACTTCAAAAATTCCTTTGGAAAAAATAGGAAGAATTTTAAATGATCTTTTACCAAAAGATATTTTTATTTTAGATGTTGAGGAGATGGACTTTGAGTTTAGTTCAAGATTTTCGGCTACATATAGAGCTTATGAATACTATATAGGGGAGGAGAGAAACCCATTTCAATCGAGATATGTAACTTTTGTTGAGGAAACTTTAGATTTAGATAGATTGAATAAGATAGTGGCTCCTCTTATAGGAAGACATAATTTTTCTAACTTTAGACTTTCAGATTGTGGAAGTAATACAACAATCAGAGATATCTACGAGGCTAAGTTTAAAAGAGTGGATGAAAAGACAATTAAATTATATGTGAAAGGAAATGCATTTTTAAAATCTCAAATAAGAATAATAGTGGGAACAGTTTTAGCTATCTATTTTAAAAAGAAACCAGAAAACTATTTGATAGAGATGTTAAATAATCCCAACAGTCATTATGCTAAAATAGTTGCAGACCCCAATGGTCTTCATCTATTTGATATAGGGTATTAGGAGGTTTAATGAGAGTAGTTGAAGTTCAGCCAGATGATAGAGAGTTAATTGGGAAAATATATAAAAATGAGATAGAGAGTTTTGGAGCTATGGGTGGAGCTGATATGTGGATGATTATGAGCTTTATCAGATATGGAAAACTCTATGTGCTACTAGATGATGAAGATAATCTTTTATCAGTGGCACAGTATCAAGGGATTATGGGAAAAAATGAGGCTTTTTTATATGGATTTTCAACTTCTTTAAAGGAAAGAGGAAAGGGATATGGAAAAATACTTTTAGAAGATACCCATAAAAAATTAAAAAAATTAGGTATAGATAAAGTGTACCTAACGGTTGATCCTAAAAATAAAGTGGCTATAGATATGTATGAAAAAAATGGATATATGATTGAAGAGTTGCAAAAAGATGAGTATGGAAAAGGGGTTCATAGATATTTAATGGTAAAAATTTTGATGTGATATCTTGACAAAAATACTAAAAAAGTGTATATTAAAAGCAGGAATAATTGTTACAAAATTGTAATTATTTCAAAAGGAGGAAGCATGTATATTGAAAACATAGGTGAACATTTGAAAATACATGATATAAAACCTTCATATCAAAGAATGAAAATATTTGAATATTTGTTAGAGAATAAGACTCATCCAACAGTGGATGAGATTTATAAAGCTTTATGCCCAGAGATTCCTACTCTTTCAAAAACTACAGTATATAATACATTAAATCTTTTTATAGAAAAAGGAATAGCTAAAGTTATAACAATAGAAGAAAATGAGACTAGATATGATGTTGATACTCATGTACATGGACATTTTAAATGTGTAGAGTGTAAAAAAGTATATGATATTCCAGTTGTAATAGATGAGCTTATAACTGGAAATATGAAGGATTTTAAAATAGATGAGTATCATGTTTATTTTAAAGGAATTTGTCCGCATTGCCAGAATAAATAAAGTGTTTTTAATAACGTTAAAACTATTTTGATTTAGTTTAAGGAGGTTGTTATGAAAGTTTATGAAATTTACAAAGTGAAGGAAAATCCTGTAATACTAGAGGTTGTTGTAGCAGATAAAGAGGGAGTTGCAGTAGAAGGGTTAGAGCTTATAAAAGAGAAATCTCAAGATGCTTCAACTGAAAAGCATGTACCTTATGTAGAGGAAAAAGAGGACGGTTATTTAGTAAAAGTGGGAAAAGAGATGGCACACCCTATGACAGAAGAGCACTATATCCAGATGATAGAGATATGTGTAGATGATTTTTTATATAGAAAGTACCTAAAACCAGGAGAAGCACCAGAAGCATATTTTAAAGTGCCAAAAGGTGCTAGTGTTTGCGCAAGAGAGTACTGTAATATCCACGGGTTATGGAGTAACTAATAAATAAAAAAGAGGGGGTTTTTAGATGAGCAAGCATATGAGATGCGTTATATGCGATTATGTTTATGATGAGGCGGTTGGAGATCCTGAGAATGGTGTAGCTCCAGGAACGAAATGGGAAGATGTACCAGAGGACTGGGTATGCCCACTTTGTTATGTTGGAAAAGATCAATTTGAAGAGATGTAATAAAAAAGAGATAACCTCTTAGCAAGTATATGCTAAGAGGTTTTTTTATGGTATAATATGAAACAGATTATTAATTGAAAGGAAGTGCTATGAAGTTAGCAGTATTAGGAAGTGGAAGTAAAGGGAATTCTATTTTTTTAGAAACTGATAATATAAACTTACTGATAGATGCAGGATTTAGTGGAAAAAAAATAGAGGAACAGCTAAAAAAAATAGATATAGATATTTGTGATATAGATGGGATTTTAATAACTCATGAACATGGAGATCATATTCAGGGAGCAGGAATAATATCTAGAAAGTATGATATTCCAATCTATATTACAAAGGAAAGCTATGAGGCTGGACTTTTAAAATTAGGTAAGATAAAGGGTGAAAACTTGAGGTTTATAGATGAAGCATTTTGGGTTGGAGATAGTATGGTCTATCCATTTGATGTTATGCATGACGCTGAGAGAACAATAGGGTTTAGAATAGAGGAAAGCTCAGGAAGCAAGGTTGCTATTGCAACGGATTTAGGATATATAGATAACACAGTTAGAGAGTCTTTTAAAGATGTAAATGTCATGGTTATAGAGTGTAATTATGACTATCATAAATTGATGCAGTGTTCATATCCTTGGGATTTAAAAGCTCGTGTAAAAAGTAGAAATGGACATCTGTCAAACAATGACTGTGCAAGGTTTATAAAAGAGATGCATCATGAGAGATTACAAAAAGTTTATTTGGCTCATATGAGTAAGGATAGTAATGACCCGAAAATTGCAATTGAAGCAGTTTTAGATGAGCTGTTAAGACATGGAATAGATATATCTGTGGAGATTGCTAATCAGGATATATGCAGTGAGTTGATTAAGTTTTAGGAGGCTTTTATGGAGGAGATTCAAAAGTTATTAGAGGAGCTAAAGTTTGAGATAGGAACAACAGACGCTTTAAAAGATAGTAAGGATAAGGTTGTTTTAGGAACAGGGAATTTTAAAGGGGATATCCTTTTTGTGGGAGATGACATAAATTTATATATAGATGAAAATTTTAAAGTTAAACCTGGTTCTAGTGGAGAGTTTTTAATAAAACTTTGTGATATAGTTGGATTACTTCCAGAGGATTACTATATTACAACACTTACAAAATCTGAAAAAAACTATAGAGAGCTAGAGGAAAGAGATAAAAGAGATTTAAAGGAGTATCTAATGGTTCAAATCTCTCTTATGAACCCAAAAGTTATAGTTGCACTGGGACAGGATGTAGCAGAACTTCTACTTGAAAGAGAGTTTAGATTTCTTCAAGAGAAGGGAAAAGTTATGGACTGGAAAGGAAATATAAAACTGTTGGTAACATATGATGCTAATTTCGCTAAAAAATCGAGAGATGATGGAGGAAAAAGAGCTAAAGTTGCAGTGGATTTCTGGGGAGATTTAAAAACTATAAAAAACACAATAGAGGAGATTTAACATGAAGATTTTAGTAGTTAGGTTTAAACAGATAGGGGATGCGATACTGTCATCTGTGATATGTAAAAGTCTGAAAGAAACATACCCAGATGCAGAGATAGACTATGTTTTATACGATTATGTAGCCCCTCTATTTGAGCACCAAAAATACTTAAATAAAGTTATATCAATATCTAAAGAGGAGAGAAAAAATCCTTTTAAGTATTTAAAAAAAGTTTGGAATGTGACAAGAGCTGATTACGATATTGTTATAGATATAATGTCAACACCTAAAAGTGAGGCATTTACGCTTTTTTCAAGAAAGGCTAAGTATAAAATAGGAAGATGGAAACCTAAGAGAGGTTATACTTATACTCACAGTATTCCAGAACCTTCAAGTGATTATGATAAGGCTGAAAAGTTTTTAAAGATGTTAGATCCCCTTATAAATGATGGAGTGGATGTAAAGTTAGATAAAAATTACTCACTGACATTTTTACCAGAGGAAAGAGAGGATTTAAGAGTAAGAATGAAGGAAGCTGGGGTAGATTTTAATAAAATAATAATACCTTTAGCTATAAATTCTAGAAGAGAGTCAAAGGTATATCCAGTTGATTTAATGAGAGAGCTGGCAAAGAAGCTTTTAGATACATTCAATTGTCAAATTATTCTATACTATTCACCAAATGAGAGGGAGTTTGCTAAAAAGTTCCACGAGGATTTAGATTGGGATAAAAGAGTTATCTCAGATATAAATACAAAGAGTATAAGAGAGCTTGGTGCTCTGATGTCCAATTGTGATATTTTTGTGGGAAATGAGGGTGGACCAAGACACTTGGCTCAAGCTGTGGATATCCCAAGTTTTTCTATATTTAGCCCAGGGTCTAGTAAAAGAGATTGGTTATCAAGGGATAACAAAAGGCATGAGGGTATAGAACCAAAGGATATGCTTTCGGGGGAGGCTTATGATAATCTATCCTATGAAGAGAGATATAGATTGATGACTCCAGATATAATTTTGGAGAAAGTGAAGGAAAAAATGGAGCTTGTATCCAAATATATTGAAAAAAAATAGGGCTTATGATAAAATTTAAAGAGATATTTAAAAAATGAGGAGGAGTTTTTGTGGCAGGACATAGTAAATGGTCTAATATAAAGCATAGAAAAGGTGCTCAAGACGCTAAAAGAGGAAAGCTATTCACAAAGTTAGGAAAAGAGTTAACAATAGCAGCGAAGGAAGCTGGAGGAGACCCTAACTTTAACCCTAGATTAAGACTTGCAATGGATAAAGCAAAAGCTGCTAATATGCCAAAGGATAACCTGGAGAGAGCTATTAAAAAAGGTACTGGAGAGCTTGAAGGTGTAGATTACATGGAGATCAGATATGAGGGATATGGTCCAGAGGGAACAGCTTTCATAGTTGAGGTTGTAACTGATAACAAAAACAGATCAGCTTCAGAGGTAAGAACTGTATTTTCTAGAAGAAATGGAAACTTAGGTACAGATGGTGCTGTATCATGGATGTTCCAAAGAAAAGGTGAGATTATAGTTGCTGCTGAGGGTGTGGATGCAGATGAGTTAATGATGGCTGCACTAGAGGCTGGAGCAGAGGATGTTAAAGAGGAAGATGGAGAGTTTACAGTTTTAACAGATTCAGCTGATTGTAATACAGTTGTAGATGAGTTAAAGAAGGCTGGTTACAATGTAACTGAAGCAGAGGTTGCAATGATTCCTGACAATAAAGTACAGATTACAGATTTAGATACAGCTAAAAAAGTAATGGCACTGTATGAAGCTTTAGATGATTTAGATGACGTTAATGATGTCTATTCAAACTTTGATATATCAGATGAGTTATTAGAGCAGTTATAAAAAAGAAAAACTGAGGAATATTCCTCAGTTTTTTTATTGTTACAATTATTGGTATTGAACTCTAGCAACTAATGAACCAGTATAAGTTCCAGGAGCTTGATTTTGAGGAACATATATTCTAGGTTTAAAAGAGAAAGTAAGATTTCCTTGATCGTCAAGAGTAGATGTCTTTGAACTTAATCTAGTGTCATCAAGCCAAACTGTAATACGATTGTCATTACTGTCCTTTATAGTTGTTTCAGTGAAAGAGTTAGCAGGTTGATTGTTTATAGTTAAGGTAACTTGTGCACCAGCTGAACCATTGACAGTGAATACTTTAGGAGTATCTACAGTTGCAGTGGTATTTTGAATAACATTTCCAAAGTCAATATCACCATTGTGGCTAACGTTTAAAGGTTGTAATACAACTGCATTGATTTTCATACTTGTTTCATTGTTAGCTCCAAAAGCTGATATAGCCACAGTTAAAGATAAAAGTGTCAGTAATTTTTTCATAATTTTATTTCCTCCAATAATGTTATAAAGTTAAAAAATAAAAAAGCCAGTTGCATTTATACCCTGTTTTAAACAAAGTGTAATTGCAACTGGCTGTCATTTTAAAGACCCTATAGTTTTGCGTCATAGAGTTTCCTCTACTTTGCCTATTCATTTTATATAACAATGATATATTAAAAGATAAAAAAAGTCAACTAAAAATTACATATATATGGAAGATATTTTTTCACTAAGCCTTATTTTAAGAGGCTTTATAGAGTTGAAATAAAACGTACTATAAAATGTACAAAAGGAAATACAAGTATGTTATAATTAGAAAAAGGTGGTGATTAAGATATATAAGGATATTTATAAAGAGATAGAACTTTTTAATATAAAGGGAGTTTCAAATGCAACATATTCAAAGTTGAAAAAACTGAATATAGAGACACTATATGATTTGGTTTACTATTTTCCAAGAGCTTATGACGATAGAACAAATCTGAAAAAAATAGGCGAGTTAAGAGGGGATGAGTATGTTGTACTAAAAGGAAATATAATGAATATATCAGCTCCTCCTACAAGAACAGGGATGAAAATGATAAAAGCTACAGTGAATGATGGAACTGGAATTCTTGAAGTGGTTTGGTTTCAAAGACCCTATTTAAGGAACAGTTTAAAAATGGGAGAGGAGTATATTTTTATAGGTAATGTAAAAAGAGGATATACTTTTCAAATGGTAAACCCAGAGTTTAAACTCTATAAAGGGCAGGAGAATAAGGGAGAGATACTTCCTATATATAGCTCAACAAAGGAGTTAAACCAAAATAGCATAAGAAGAGTTTTAAAAGAGTGTTTGAAAAACTATTTAGATATGTTTAAAGAGAATATTCCAGATGAGATAGTAAAAAAATATAGGTTGATGGATAGGGAAAGAGCTCTAAAGGAGATTCATTACCCCACAAATCCAAGGAACTTAGAGGAAGCGAAAAGACGTTTTGCAATAGAGGAGCTTTTAATATTGGAGATGGGGATACTTCAGAAGCGATATGAAGTGGATATGAATAATAGCGGTCTTTACAGTATAGAGGGAAAAAAAGCCCTAGTTACAAAATTTTTAGAGGGATTATCCTTCACTTTAACAAAAGCTCAAAAAAAAGTTATAACAGAGATATATAGAGGTATAAATGCTGGAAAAGTTATTAACTACTTAATACAAGGGGATGTTGGAAGTGGAAAAACTATAGTTGCAGTACTTTTACTACTCTATATTATAGAGAATGGGTATCAAGGAGTTTTAATGGCTCCAACAGAGATTTTAGCCACACAGCACTATCTTTCTATCTATGAGACCTTAGAGGAACTGGGAGTGAGAGTTGAACTTTTAACTGGAAGTGTAAAGGGAAAAAAGAAAACAGAACTTTTAGAGAGAATAAAGGTGGGAGAAACGGATATTGTTATAGGAACTCATGCTATAATAGAGGATAGTGTAGAGTTTTCTAAACTTGGATTGATAGTTATTGATGAACAGCATAGATTTGGAGTTCTACAGAGAAAAAGATTAAGAGATAAGGGTGTTTTAGCGAATCTTATTGTTATGAGTGCCACTCCTATTCCAAGATCTTTGGCACTGAGTATCTATGGAGATTTGGATGTTGCAGTAATTGATGAGTTACCTCCAGGAAGAAAGCCAATAAAAACAAAGTGGATCAATGAAAAAGAGGATGAGGAAAAGATGTTCTCCTTTATAGACAAAAAACTGAAAGAGGGACGTCAAGCATATTTTGTGGCATCTTTAATAGATGAGAGTGATAAGCTTTCAGCCAAATCAACAGAGGAGCTATATGAGGAGGTACAGAAAAATCTTCCAGGATATAGAGTGGGCGTTTTACATGGGAGGATGAAAAATAAAGAGAAAGATGAGGTTATGCATCAATTTAAAAATCATCAGCTAGATATCTTGGTTTCAACCTTAGTTATAGAGGTGGGGGTAAATGTTCCCAATTCAAGTATAATGGTTATAACAAACTCTGAGCGTTTTGGACTGGCCACACTACATCAGTTGAGGGGAAGAGTTGGAAGAGGAGAGCATCAGTCATACTGTTTTCTGCTATCTTCCACAGAAAATGATAACTCAGCAGCTAGACTCAAGGTTTTAGAGAGTACAGAGGATGGTTTTAAAATAGCGGAAGAGGATTTAAGGTTAAGAAAGGCTGGAGAGATTTTTGGAGTGAAACAGAGTGGACTAAGTGATTTGAAATTTATAGATATAGTTCATGATGTAAAAACTATAAAACTGGTTAAAGATATATGCATGGAATATTTAAGAGACAATAAAGGCAGAGTGAATAATCAGATATTACAGTGGGATATTGATGAAAAGTTTAACAAAAGTTTGACCTCATAAAAGATGTTGTGATAGAATATGAGGTAAAATAATTAAGAAAGTGGAGGATAAGATGAGATTAAGTAAATACTATGTAAAAACTCTTAAGGAAACTCCTAAAGAGGCAGAAGTAATCAGCCATAAACTATTACTTAGATCAGGAATGATAAAAAGATTAGCAAGTGGAGTTTATACATACCTTCCTTTAGGTTTAAAAGCTTTAAAGAAAGTTGAAAATATTGTAAGAGAAGAGATGGATAGAGCTGGAGCTCAAGAGATATTCATGCCAGTATTACAACCAGCTGAACTTTGGAAAGAGAGTGGAAGATGGGATGTAATGGGTGCTGAAATGATGAGAATTCAAGACAGACATTCAAGAGAGTTTGCATTAGGACCAACACATGAAGAGGTAATAACAGATATTATCAGAAATGATATATCATCTTATAAAGCTTTACCATTAAACCTATATCAAATTCAAACTAAGTTTAGAGATGAGAGAAGACCGAGATTTGGACTTATGAGAGGAAGAGAGTTTATGATGAAAGATGCATACTCATTCCACGCAAATAAAGAGTCTTTAGATGAAGAGTTTGAAAATATGAAAGCTGCTTATACAAGAGTATTTGAAAGATGTGGACTTAAATTTAGAGCAGTTGAGGCAGATTCGGGAGCGATTGGTGGAAGTGGATCACAGGAGTTCCATGTTTTAGCTGAATCGGGAGAGGATGAAATCATATATTGTACATCATGCGACTATGCAGCAAATGTTGAAACAGCTACAAGTACAATAACAGAGTTACCAAAAGCTGAAGCGTTAGAGATCAAATTGGTGGATACACCAAATGTATCTAAGATTGTTGACGTTGTGGAGTACTTAAATGTACCTGTAGAGCAAACAGTTAAAGCTATGATGTATAAAGATGTTGTAACAGATGATGTCTATATGGTTCTTATAAGAGGAGATTTTGAAGTTAATGAGGTTAAGTTAAAAAATATAATTGATACTATAGATGTTGTATTGTTAACTGACTCAGAGATTGAGGATTTAGGATTAATAAAAGGATTTATAGGTCCAGTTGGAACTGATTTAAGTAAGGTTAAAGTTATAGCTGATAACAGTATAGTTGGTATATCTAATCATACAGCTGGTGGAAATAAGTTAGATACACACTATATAAATGTTAACTATGGAAGAGATTATGAAGCGGAGATAGTTGCAGATGTAAGAACAGTAACAGTTGGAGAGAGATGTCCAAAGTGTGGAGGAGAACTTGCAAGTGCTAGAGGAATTGAGAGTGGACATATATTTAAACTTGGAGATAAATACTCTAGAGCTTTAAATGCAACTTTCTTAGATGAAAATGGAAAGAGTCAAGTTATGGAGATGGGATGTTATGGAATTGGGGTTTCTAGAACTATGGCATCAGCAATAGAGCAAAATAATGATGAAAATGGAATTATTTGGCCATCAGCAATAGCTCCTTTTGTAGTTGAGGTAATACCAGCTAATATGAAGTCTGAGGAACAGGTTACACTGGCTGAAGAGATTTATAAGAACTTCCAAGAGGCTAATATAGATGTGGCTTTAGATGATAGAGATGAAAGAATTGGATTCAAATTTAAAGATGGAGATCTAATAGGATATCCATTTAAAGTTGTAGCTGGGAAAAAAGCAGCTGAAGGTATTGTAGAGTTAAAAATAAGAAGAACAAATGAAACTTTAGAAGTTTCTAAGGATGAGGTTGTTTCAAAAGTAAAAGAGTTAATGAAGCAATATTAAAAGATTAAAAATAAAATGGCTATTGAATAGTGATATTCAATAGCCATTTTTGCAATCTAGGACTCAATTTTAATTGATTGAATCACCGTTTTAGTATCTCTGTTAATAGTTATTTAGAGTAAGAACCTAAATAAGTTAAAATCTTTTTTTTGATTCTTTGAATAGTATTGTCTATTTTTTTTGGAGGTTCACTTAAAAAATCAGCAATCTCAACATATGTATACTCTTTACATAGATATACAAAAACCTTTTTTTCCAAACCACTTAAATTTTCATTGAGGAAATCAGTTAAAAGACCAACCAACTCCTTCCCTAAGAAAATATCTTCAGGTGAATAAAAACCAAAGGATGGACGTCTGTAATGAATGCTCTCCTCATGGTTCGCATATCCATCTCCCTGCATAGCAAGATTTAAGTTTTTGTATTTATCAGAATTATGATTTTTAACAGCTGTAATCATCTGTCTTCTGATACAAAGATTTGCAAAAGTACTAAAACATACATTTCGGTTTTCATCATAAGATTTAATGGCCTTTATAAGACCGATAAAACCCTCTTGCATTAAATCATCACTATCTCCACCTTTTAAGAAAAATGAAAGATTGTTTTTGTAAATTGCACCTTGATACTCTCTGATAATTTTTTCAATTGATTCTTCATCACCGTTCTGTGCTAAAATTATATCTTCTTTTTCAATCATAGTTGTGTCCCCCGACCTTTCTAAAAATTAAATAAAAAATAAAAGAAGCTAAATTTTTAAAGAACTCTGTATAAAAATATAAAACAACACTATACTTCTATAATATCAAAAAAAAATGAAGTTATCTATATTTCAATTTTTCCAAAATATAGTTCCAATTTGAATTATAAATTTAAAAATAAAATTTAAAGAAGGAAAAGTTAAAAAATAATGTAGTAAAACAATAGTGATATTTTTATTGAGTGGAGGTGTTTTTATGTTAGATGGAATAAGCAAAAAAGCTACAGATTTAGACTATGCAATTCAAAGTTTAAAAGAGGAGTTGCAAGCAGTGGATGACTATAATCAAAGAGCAGAGATGGCAGAAGATCCAGAACTTAAAGAAATAATGATTCATAATAGAAATGAGGAGATGGAACATGCTTCTATGATTGTGGAATGGATGCGAAGAAATCAATTTGAATTTGGAAAAGAGTTAGAGGATTATATGTTTAAACAGGGAAAAATTATTGGAATAGAAGCGCAGTTAATGGGAAGAGACGGAGCAACTGGTGAAATATCAAAAGATGTAAAATACAATGGAGTTAAATCGTTAAATATTGGTTCATTAAAAGGATAGGAGGGATAACTATGGATTTTTTGAAAAAAGAATTAGCACCAATAAGTGAGCATGTGTGGAAAGAGATTGAAGATAGAGCTAGAGAGGTTTTAACAACTCAACTATCAGCGAGAAGATTTGTAAGAGTAACTGGCCCTGTGGGAAAAGAGAGAGGTGGAGTGAATACAGGTAGATTATCTATCCATAAAAAAGATGATTTAAAGTATGGAGTATATCAAACACAACCCTTTGTTGAAAATAGAATAACATTTAAATTGAGTAGATGGGAACTTGATAATTTTGAAAGAGGAGCTAGAGATATAGATTATAAAAATTTGGATGAGGCTTTGAAGAAAGCGGCAAAATTTGAGGAGGAAGCGATATACTTTGGATTGGATGAAGCTTGTATTCTAGGATTGTTTAAAGATGAAAAACAGACAATTGAATTTGGAAAAACAGAGCAAGAAACAATAAAAAATCTTATGTATGGAGTTTCAAAACTTAGAAATACAGGGTTTAGTAAAGGACCTTATGCACTAGTTGTAGGACTTGAAAAATTTATATATCTAAATATGATAAATTTAAATGACTCTTTAGCAAAAAGATTGGAGAAAATACTGGGAATGCCAATAATTGTTTCAAACAATATAACAGGTGGATTATTAGTTCCTTATGACAATGAAAATATTGAACTTGTTTTAGGAGAGGATTTTTCACTGGGATATCAAGGACATACAAATGAAGAGGTAGAGCTATTTGTAACAGAGACATTTACATTTAGAGTGTTGGATGACACAAGAGTTATAACTTATAAATAATAGGATAAAAAAAGGGATAACCTGTGGGTTATCCCTTTTTATATAATTAAAGTGCTTTTTACCAGATATTAAATCTGTAACCAACTGATAGAGTAACTCTCTCATAGTCGTTATCAAATTTATCGCTATCTTTTTCACCATTTACTTTAGTTTTAGCATAGTTAGCTCCATATAGAACATCTACGTTAAAGTCCTCATATTGAACTCCAACACCAGCTGCCCAATATAATCCATCGTCAACTTTTGTTCCATAGCTATAGTCAGGTCCATCAACATCTTTTGAGTTGAAGTTAAATGAGTAACCAACGTTAGCTTTAATGTATGGAGTAGCAGCCCAATCCCAATAGTTAATATCATATCTACCAGTTACATATAATGGAACTGAAGAGAACTCTGCTCCAGAAACACCATCAGTAGATTTTCTTTTCATATGGTGCTGATAAGCAACTCCAAGACCTAAATCGAAATAATCCCAAGATTTGTAAGCTTCAATAGCTATCTCTCCACCAAAGTCTTTAGTTTTTTTAGAAAGGTCAGTGTCATATTTTTCATGTCTGTTAAAGTTTCCATATTCACTCCAGAAATCCCAACCAGCTCTTAAGTTAATGAATCCCCAAGGGTTTTCAACAACTGGAGCTACAACTACCTCCTCGATTACAACTGGCTCAGCTACAACCTCTTTAGAACTTGTAACAGGAGCAGCTACCTCTTTCGCTTGTGCAACAGCAGCAAAAGCAAATAAAGAACATGCTAAAAGTGTTAATTTTTTCATAAAAATAACCTCCTCGTCTTAATTAATCTCCTTAAATTAAAATAGAATTGATGTTACTTCACTATTCTGTAACATATATACTCCAAAAAATTATTTTTCTTTTTTTTTGAGTAATATTTTTGTAATAGAAAATAACTTATGATATAATTCCACTTAGAAAGTATAGAGTAAATTAGGATGTGACATATGGAAAAATATAAAGAGATAATAGAAATAAACGTAAGTGAAGAGGATAAAGGAAAGAGATTAGACGCTTTTTTAAGTGAGTTTTTTGAGGATGCTACAAGAAGTTATATACAAAAGCTAATAGATAATGAAAGTGTAGTTATTGATAACAAAAGTAAAACAAAAAGTGGAAATAGATTAAAAGGAAAGGAAAAAATAGTTGTAAAGATTCCAGAGGATGAAATATTGGAAGTTTTACCAGAAAACTTACCTATAGATATTGTATACGAAGATAAAGATTTGGTTATTATAAATAAAGATGCAGGAGTTATAGTGCACCCAGCTCAAGGGTATTACACTGGAACTTTAGTGAATGCTGTTCTCTATCATATAAAGGATCTCTCAACGATAAATGGTGTGATCAGACCGGGGATTGTACACAGATTGGATAAGGATACAAGTGGACTTATAGTTATAGCTAAGAATGATTTAGCCCATGTAAAACTGACAGATATGTTTAAAGATAAGACTATTGAAAAAAGATACGTTTGTATATGTAAAGGAAATTTTAAAAATCTAAGTGGAAGAGTTGAAACGTTAATTGGAAGAGATCCTAAGGATAGAAAAAAAATGGCAGTTGTAGATGAAAATGGTAAGATAGCTATAACAAACTATGAGGTTATTGACAGTGTATCTGGTTTTTCTCTAGTGGATGTGGGCATTGAAACAGGAAGAACTCATCAAATAAGAGTTCATATGAAAAGTTTAAATCATCCTATTCTGGGTGATATAACATATGGAAACAACTCAGATATCGCTAAACGTCAGATGCTTCACTCATATTATCTGAGATTTATGCATCCAATAACAAACAGTGAGATGGTGGTATTGGGAGATTTAAAAGAGGATTTTAAAAGTGTTGCAAAGAGATTAAAATTAGATTTAACTAAGATTTCAAGATTGTATAAATAATAAAGGAAAAATAAAAAAAATAGGTACAAATTATGAATAATGGAGATAGAATGAAAATAGAGAATGAGATGTATAATTTTGATTTGGAAAATGGAGATATAGTGGGTGTGGACGAAGCTGGAAGAGGTCCTTTAGCAGGTCCAGTAGTAGCAGCTGTAGCCAAATTAAAAAAATACGATAAAAAATTAAATAGAATAAATGATTCCAAAAAATTAACAGAGAAAGCGAGAGAGGAGCTATTTGATATTATAATGGAGAGTTTCCATGTGGGAGTTGGAGTAGCCACAGTTGAGGAAATAGATGAGATAAATATATTAAATGCCACTTTTTTAGCCATGAGAAGAGCACTCTCTCAAATAGAGGGAGAGGTTTCTTTTGAAAAGGTGTTAGTTGATGGGAATCATAAAATCAGAGAGTATGATGGGGAACAACTACCAGTTATAAAAGGAGATTCAAAAAGTCTAGCAATAGCGGCAGCATCAATAATCGCTAAGGTCACAAGAGACAGAATGATGCTAGATATGGCAAAATCTTATCCAGAGTATACTTTTGAAAAACACAAGGGATATGGAACAAAGGTTCATCGTGAAGTTATATTGACAAAAGGGCCAATTGAAGGAGTTCATAGAAAAAGTTTCTTAAAGAAAATTTTAGGAGAGTAAATAAAATGGATAGAAGAAGCAAGGGTAAGGAGTATGAAGATAAAGGTAAAAAATATTTAGAGGGTGTTGGTATAAAAATAGTGGACACAAACTATCAGGGTGCCTTTGGTGAGATAGACATAATCGGATATGAAAATACTACTCTTGTTTTTTTTGAAGTTAAATATAGGAAAAATGGATTTTTTGGATTGCCACAGGAAGCGATAGATAGAAAAAAAAGAGGCAAAATATATATTACAGCAAAAGAGTTTATAAAGAAAAATAGGCTAGAGAGTGAAAAAATACGTTTTGATGCAATTGTTTTTTTAGGAGAAGAGTTAAGTTGGATTAAGAATATTTTTTGGGGTGATGAACTTGGAATATAGATGTTTAAAATGTGGAAGTGATAGATATATAGTCAAAACTGCAGTAATACCAGAAAAAAGCCCTGGATTAAAAATAGAGATAGGAACTTACTATGTTAAAACATGTGTAGAGTGCGGTTATACTGAATTTTATTCAGCTAAAATAGTTGATAAAGAGTTCGTAAAAAATAAAAAAGGGAAAAGGTATGCTAAGGCGACTCCTTAGGATGGCTTTATTTGACAACACCTGTTCTTTGTGTGGTTGCTCCCTTGAATCTAAGGGTTATTTATGTTCTAGTTGTGTAATAAAACTTGAAAAAATGAGCGTTCTAAAACAAAGAGAAGATCTGTATTATCTATATTACTATACGGATATAAAAAAAATAATCTTTGACTTGAAATTTAAAAACAGAAAAGGTATTTCAGACAGTCTAAGTAAGTATGTGAGAGTTTCAATAGAAAAAATAGTGGAAAAAGAGCGCATAGATGTGATAGTATCCGTACCTATAAATAAAAGAAGATTTTTAGAAAGAGGCTATAATCAAGTTGATGAGATTTTAAAATCATCCAATATACAGTTTGAGAGCATAGAAAGAGTTAGAAATACAGAGCATATGTATAGACTCAAAAGTCGTAAAGAGAGAGAGCAAAATGTGAGAAATACCTTTAAAATTGAGAAAGATTACTCTCATAAAAATATATTGATAGTGGATGATATTGTTACTACAGGTTCAACATTAAAAGAGTTAGAAAGAGAGCTTTTGGAAAATCAAGGAGTAAAAAATGTGGTTTTTTTTACAGTGGCTGTAGTTAGAGAATATTTCAAATGACTAAAATTAAGGATGGGTGGAAATGGAGATTTTTATAAATGGTGAAAAGATAGATATTGGAATAAAAAACACCAAATTGTTAAATGTATTGGAGAAAATAGAAGCAAATGTTATAAAGCATGGCGAAGTTATAGTTGAATTAAAACTGGATGGGGAGATGGTAGATGGGAAATCACTACCTTTGAATAAAAAAGTGAAGGTTTTAGAGTTAACAACTCGTTCACATAGAGAGATATTAATAGAATCCCTATATCTTTTGGAGCCATATACAGAAAGATTCTTTGAAAACTTTGATGAGTTGGAGGAGGACGCTCAAGATCTGTCAAGAATAATAGAGATGGTTAGCTTTGTTGAGTGGGTATTAGGGATAGTTTTATCTTTAAAAGAGGCCACAGCTATAGACCTTTTATACTCTGATTACAACGAGTATGCACAGGAGTTTAAAAAATATGCAGAGGAGTCTTTTGAAGCCTTTAAAAAAGAGGATTTTGTGGAACTTTTAGAGATTTTAGAGGGAGCTATTGTGCCTTTAGTTGAAGATCTACTTATAAATTCAAAAGACTATTTAAAAGAGGTACTAAAAGAGGAGAGCAAAAAGAAATTCTTAAATTAGAGAAAAAAGTACTCAAAATAGGATAAAAATATAGACAATATGGTGCGTGTTAAAAAAGACGAAATTATGATATTATAAAATTAAAATCAACAAAAAGTTTTGGAGGGAGAAATCAATGAGAAAAACAATAATCGCAGGAAACTGGAAAATGAATAAAACAGTAGCAGAAACAAAAGCTACATTATCAGAGTTAAAAGAGTTAACAAAGGGTGTAGAAGGAGTTGAGATTGTAATAGGAGCTCCATTCACAGCTTTAGAATCAGCAGTGAAAACTGTTGAGGGATCAAATGTGGCAATAGCTGCACAAAATATGCATCCAAAGGACTCTGGAGCATACACTGGAGAGGTTTCACCAGTTATGTTAAAAGAGATTGGAGTAAAATATGTTATCTTAGGACACTCAGAGAGAAGAGAGTACTTCCATGAATCAAATGCATTCATCAACGAGAAAGTAAAATCAGCTTTAGCTCATGACTTAATTCCAATCCTATGTATAGGAGAAAAGTTAGAGGATAGAGAAGCTGGAAAAACAGCTGAAGTAAATGAAAAGCAAGTTAGAGAGGGAATGGCAGGATTAACACCTGAAGAGGCAGTTAAAGTTGTTGTGGCATATGAGCCAGTATGGGCTATAGGAACTGGAAAAACAGCTACACCTGAGATGGCAGAAGAGACTCATAAAGAGATTAGAGATGTTTTAGCAGCAATGTTTGGTGCAGAGGCAGCAGCAGAGATCACAATCCAATATGGAGGATCAATGAATGCTAAAAACGCAGCGGAGTTATTAGCTATGGAAGATATAGATGGTGGACTTGTAGGAGGAGCTTCATTAGATGCACCTACATTTATCCAAGTTATAAAAGCAGGAGCAAGATAATAAAAAATAGGAGGCTACAAATGGCTAAAAAACCTTTAATGTTAATGGTTCTTGATGGTTGGGGATACAACCCAAATTCAGCGGAAAAAAATGCTATTGCAGAAGCAAAACCAGAGAACTTTGAGAGATTATTTAAAACATACCCACATACATTGATAAAGGCGTCTGGAGAGGCTGTTGGATTACCAGAGGGACAGATGGGGAACTCTGAGGTAGGACACTTAAACTTAGGTGCAGGAAGAGTTGTTTATCAACCACTTGTAGAGATTACAAAAGAGATTAGAGATGGAGAGTTCTTTGAAAAAGCAAAAGTAGTAGAGGCATTTAACTATGCTAAAGAAAATGATAAAGGTATTCATTTTATGGGACTTTTATCAGATGGAGGAGTTCACTCTCATATAAATCATCTATTTGGATTACTAGAGATGGCCAAGAAGACTGGGTTAACTAAGGTATATATCCATGCATTTATGGATGGAAGAGATACAGCACCTACTTCTGGATTAGAGTTTATGAAAAAGTTAGAGGAGAAAATAAAAGAGATTGGAGTGGGAGAGATTGCCACTATTTCTGGAAGATATTTCTCAATGGATAGAGATACAAACTGGGATAGAACGGAGAAAGCATATGATGCTATAGCTGGAAAAGTATCAGTAACAGAGAAAACTCCAGAGCAAGTTATAGAGGATTCATACGCTGAAAAGGTAACTGATGAGTTTATAAAACCAGTTTTATTAACAAAAGCTGGAGAGGTTAAAAAGGGAGATGTTGTAATCAACTTTAACTTTAGACCAGACAGAGCTAGACAGATAACAAGAGCCTTAACAGATAAGGATTTTAAAGGGTTCCAAAGAGAGTATTTAGAGCCTAAATATTACTGTATGAGACAGTATGACTCAACTATTGACGCTGAGATTATATATGAGGATAAGGATATCATAAATACTTTAGGAGAGATTATAGCTGAGCATAATTTAACTCAATTAAGAACTGCTGAGACTGAAAAATACGCTCACGTTACATTCTTCTTCAATGGTGGAAAAGAGACTGAATTTAAAGGTGAGGAAAGAATTTTAGTGGCATCTCCAAAGGTAGCAACTTATGATTTACAACCTGAGATGTCAGCTCCTGAGCTTACTAAAAAAGTTTTAGAGGCTTTAAACTCTGATAAGTATGATGTTATTATCATGAACTTTGCCAACCCAGATATGGTTGGGCATACAGGTGTATTTGATGCAGCTGTAAAAGCTATAAAAGCTGTTGATAAAGGTGTGGGAGAGATTGTAAATAAAGTTCTAGAGTTAGATGGAACTGTACTGATAACAGCTGATCATGGAAATGCAGAAAAAATGGAAGATCCAGTAACTCATGAGGCATTCACTGCACATACAACTAATGAAGTTCCATTTATCTATGTTTCTAACAATTTTAAAGGAGAATTGAACCACGGTAAGTTAGCTGATGTGGCTCCAACAATGTTAGAGATATTAAATATTGAGAAACCTGCTGAAATGAACGGAGTTTCTTTAATAAAAAAATAATTGACAGAGCAAAAAAATAGTGATACTATAATTTAAAAGTTTCAAAAATTTAATATTTTAGGTAGAGGTTGCGAATTGCAGGAGTATCTTAAAGGAGCTGGACAGAGCGTTGAAATTAAGAGAAAGGGAGATTCGCCGAAATGGGAGTTATGTCAAAGGCTCCTGTTGGGCATATAAAGAATATTTATATGACTGTCATCAGATGAACTCTGATGTTGTGCTATCCAAAAATTTGTGATATATTTTGCAGATTAGCTACCGTATTTTTTATACGGTAGTTTTTTTTACCTAAAATTTCAGTGAAACTAAACTAATAAAATTAAACTTGGAGGTTTTAGGATGAACAGAATAACAGAACTATTGAAATTAAGTCCAGTTGCAGTATTGGCAATGATGATGTTTATGGGATATGATGCGTTAATCGCAGCACCAATAGCAACAGTTTATGCAGCGTTGGTGGCAGGTTTTGTGGAAAAGAAAAAGGTGAATGATATAATAGAGGCAGTTATAAATAATGCCAAAGAGATGCAGGTTGCATTCTTTATATTGATGGTAGCTTATGCCATGGCAGAGGTATTTATGTCCACAGGAGTTGGAGCGTCAATTATAAACTTAGCTCTAAATGTTGGATTGACTGGAAGAACAGTTGCAGTTGTAGGAATAGTTGTAACATCGGTTCTATCAATAGCAACAGGAACAAGCTGGGGAACATTTGCAGCATGTGCACCAATATTTTTATGGCTTAACCATATTGTGGGAGGAAATATAGCTTTAACTGTGGGAGCAATAGCTGGAGGAGCTTGTTTTGGAGATAATATAGGACTTATATCAGATACGACAATAGTGAGTTCTGGAATTCAAAAAGTTGAAGTAATCAAGAGAATAAGACATCAGGGGTATTGGTCAGGATTAGTTTTAATTTTAGGAATAGTGGCTTTTTATGTGGCTGGAGTTGTGATGGGATTACCAACAACAACAGGTGATGCAGCAACAGCTATTGGGCAGATACCTGAAGAGGTTTGGACAGTACTGGCTGAAAAAAGAGAGTCAGCAGTGACACTTTTAAATCAAGTAAAAACAGGTGTACCAACTTATATGATAATCCCTTTAGTGCTTGTTTTAATAGCGGCATTTAAAGGATTAACAACACTACTATGTTTATTTATAGGTATATTTGCAGCATACGCACTGGGAATGCTTGCAGGGACTGTAGAGAGCACAGGAGCGTTTTTAAACCTATTATATTCAGGTTTTGAAGGTGCAGGTTCATGGGTAATTGTAATGATGATGTGGGTTGCGGCATTCGGTGGAATAATGAAACTGATGGATGCATTTAGACCACTTTCAAATATAGTGGTTTCAATATCTAAAAATGTAAGACAATTGATGTTCTGTAATGGAGTATTATCAATATTAGGTAATGCAGGTCTAGCTGATGAGATGGCACAAATAGTTACTATGGGACCAATTATAAGAGAGATTGTTGAGAAAAATGTTGAGGGGTCACCAGAGGATATTGAGACATTGAGACTTAGAAATGCAACATTCAGTGATGCCCTAGGAGTGTTTGGATCACAGTTAATTCCATGGCACGTATATATTGGATTCTATTTAGGAATAGCTCAAGCTGTATATCCACTATATAAATTTAGTGCAATGGATATAATAAAATTTAATTTCTTAGCTCTGATTGCTGTATCATCAATTTTAATCGCAACTTTAACAGGGTTGGATAGATTTATTCCAAGATTTGGATTACCAAGTGAGCCAAAAGTAAGATTAAAAAAAGCAACACAAGAGAGTTTTGTAGGTGAAAAAGCATAAAAATTTGAACCCTTACTAAAATAAAGTGAGGGTTTTTTTATTTACAAAAGATTTTATATATGGTAAAATCTAAAGTAAAATAAAATTTCAGGAGGAATCTCTAAAATGATAGGTATAGGAATAGTAGGACTTCCAAATGTAGGAAAGTCAACTCTTTTTAATGCAATAACAAAAGCTGGAGCGGCAGAAGCGGCGAACTATCCGTTTTGTACAATAGAGCCAAACGTAGGAATGGTAACAGTTCCAGATCAAAGATTAGATGAGTTAGCAAAAATAATAAATCCTCAAAGAATCCAACAAGCTACAGTTGAGTTTGTGGATATTGCAGGGTTAGTTGAAGGAGCAGCAAAAGGTGAAGGATTAGGAAATAAATTCCTATCAAATATTAGAAGTACTGCTGCAATTTGTCAAGTTGTTAGATGTTTTGAGGATGAGAACATAATTCACGTAAGTGGAAGTGTAGATCCAATAAGAGATATAGAGATTATCAATGGAGAGTTGATCTTAGCTGATATGGAAACTATTGAAAAGGCTATAGAGAAGCAATCTAAGTTATTTAAGTCAAAAAATAAAGAAGCATTAGTTTTAATGCCAGTTTTAGAAAAATGTAAGGCTCATTTAGATGAGTATAAGATGTTAAGAACATTAACTTTAACTCCAGAGGAGCAGGAGTTAATGAGAACATATCAACTTTTAACACAAAAACCAATGATGTTTGCAGCTAACGTATCAGAGGATGAGTTAGCAACTGGAAACGAGTATGTGGAAAAAGTGAGAGAGTATGCAGCAAACTTAGGAGCGGAGGTTGTAGTTGTTTCTGCAAAAGTGGAGTCTGAACTTCAAGAGATGGAAGAGGAGGACAAAAAGGACTTCCTAGAGGCTTTAGGAGTTGAAGAGCCAGGATTAAATAGATTAATCAGAGCAGGATTTAAGCTTTTAGGATTACAAACTTATTTCACAGCTGGAGTTAAAGAGGTAAGAGCTTGGACTATAAGAATTGGAGATACAGCTCCAAAGGCAGCTGGAGAGATCCACACAGATTTTGAAAGAGGATTTATTAGAGCAAAAGTTGTAGCATATGAGGATTTCATAAAGTATTCTGGATGGAAAGGTGCTCAAGAAGCTGGAGTTCTAAGATTAGAAGGAAAAGAGTATATTGTAAAAGATGGAGACTTAATGGAGTTTTTATTCAATGTATAAAATATAAAGGGTTGTTAAGAAAAATTACTTGACAACCTCTAAAAAAACTAGTAAAATATTAAGGTATTGTAATTATAAGGAGGATAACATTGATAATCAAGCTTAGTGAAATTATTAATGAATCAGAGGTAACCTTTGATTATATTGAAAAGACTATGGATTCTATGGACACTCCAGAGGGTGTAACTATAAAAGGAAAAGCCTATAAAGAGGGAAATAGTTATGTAGTTGAAGGGTCTTATAGAGCAGTACTAAGATTAGAGTGTGTTAGATGTTTGGCAGAGATTGAGCCTTTGATTCAAGGAAAGTTTAAAGGTGAATATCTAGATCCAAAGGATTACACTAAATACATGTCTAGTCTGAAACCAGAAGAGGAGTTTGGAGACAAACATTTTGAAGAAGCTATAAATAGCGAAATAAATATCTCTGATCTGGTTAGAGAATATATAATACTTGATTTGTCACAATATGAGGCATGTCTTCCAGAGTGTTCAGATACTTCTGAAGTAGAGAAATACTCAAAAGAGGATGTTGACCCAAGATGGCAGCAATTATTAGACATAAAATTTTAAATTTTTAAATATGAATGTATTAGGAGGGAAACTAAGATGGCAGTACCTAAGAAGAAAACTTCGAAAGCTAAGAAAAACATGAGAAGATCTCACCACGCATTAACAGGTTCTACTTTAGCTACTTGTGACAAATGTGGAGCACCAAGAAGACCGCACAGAGTTTGTCTTGCATGTGGAGATTACAACGGAAAGCAAGTATTAGCTACTGAAGTAGAGTAATATCTTATAAAAAAAAGCGGGATAGTTAAATCTTGCTTTTTTTTATTTCCCAAAATATGGTATAATATTTAATAATTATATATTGATTGAGGAGAAATTATGAGAATCGCTTTAGATGCCATGGGTGGAGATTTCGCACCATTTGAAACAGTGAAGGGTGCAGTTCAAGCTTTAGATGAACTGAAAAACTTAACTGTGGTTTTAGTTGGAAAGAAAGAGAAGATAGAGGAAGAATTAAAAAAATATACTTATGATAAAGATAGAATAGAGATTTTTGATGCTAGAGAAGTAATTGAGATGACAGATGATCCCATATTAGCTGTGAAAACAAAAAAAGATTCATCTATGAATAGAATGTTAGAGTTAGTTAAATCAGGTGAGGTTGCAGCATCAGTTTCAGCTGGGAATACAGGGGCTCTTATCAGTGCGAGTCAATTGAAACTAAGAAGGATTAAGGGAGTTTTAAGACCGGCTATAACAACTATATTTCCAAGTAAGAAAAGAGATATTGTTTTAATGGACGTTGGAGCAAATGCAGACTGTAGACCAGAATTTATAAATCAGTTTGGAATAATGGGTTCATTATACTATGAGGAGATGTTTGGAGTGACTAATCCGAGGGTAGGATTGCTCAATATTGGAACGGAAGAGGGAAAAGGTAATGAAAATACAAGAGAAGCCTTTAATCTTCTAAAAAATAATGATAGAATAAACTTCATAGGTAATATAGAGAGTAGAGAGATGATGGATGGAGAAGTTGATATTGTTGTAACCGATGGTTTCACAGGAAATATGGTTTTAAAAACAGCAGAGGGAACAGCTAAGTTTATATTCTCTATATTAAAAGATGAGATTGAAAAAAGCCTATTAGGAAAAATAGGAGCTCTATTACTAAAACCTATTTTTAAAAATTTAAAAAGAAAGTTGGATTCATCTGAGTATGGAGGAGCTCTATTTTTAGGGATAAATGGTATTTCCATAAAAGCTCATGGAAACTCTTCAGCTAGAGGAATAAAAAATGCTTTAAAGGTTGCCAATAAGTTTGCAGAGGACAAATTTATAGATAGATTAACAGAGGTAATGAGACAACACAATCAAGGAGGAAGCGATGAAGCTTAAAAATGTAGGTATAATAGGGTTAGGAACTTATGTTCCAGAAAATGTAATGACAAATTTTGATTTTGAGAAAATTATAGATACATCAGATGAGTGGATTAGAACTAGAACTGGAATAGAGGAAAGAAGATTTGCAAGTGCAGATCAAGCTACATCAGACCTTGGAGCAGAGGCTTCAAAGAGAGCTTTAGAAAAAGCTGGAATCTCTGCAGAAGAGATAGATATGATAATTTTAGCAACAACAACTCCAGATTATCCAATTCAAAGTACAGCGTGTGTGGTACAAGAGTTAATAGGAGCTGTAAATGCGGCAGCAGTGGATATAAATGCAGCATGTAGTGGATTTGTATATGCACTTACAATGGCAAAAGGATTAATTGCTTCTGGAATGAATAAAAGAATCCTAGTAATAGGGGCGGAAGTTCTGTCTAAATGCGTGGATATGCAGGATAGAAATACATGTGTTCTATTTGGAGATGGAGCGGCAGCAGCAGTGGTTGCAGAAGTGGAAGATGGATATGGAATGATATCTCAATTCTTAGGAGCGGAAGCAGATGTAAAGGGAGCTTTAAGAACACCAGCTGGTGGAACTAGAAAACCACTGAGCCAAGAGGTACTAGATGAGAGATCTAACTTCTTACAGATGAAGGGGCAAGATGTGTTTAAATTTGCTGTTAAAGCACTTCCAAAGGCAACTTTAGAGGCTTTAGAGGGAGCTAATTTAAAGGCTGAAAATATAGATATGGTATTCCCACATCAAGCGAATGTTAGAATAATAGAGGCTGCATCAAAAAGACTTGAGATTCCTATGGAGAAGTTCTACTTAAACCTAAATAGATATGGAAATACATCATCAGCTTCAATAGGATTAGCTTTAGGTGAAGCTTTAGAAAAAGGACTTGTGAAAAAGGGAGATACAATTGCACTTACAGGATTTGGTGCTGGGTTAACGTATGCTTCAATGATAATAAAGTGGTCTTACTAAATTTAAAATTGACAGAGTAAAAATAATATGATATATTAAAAAACATATGTTATTTATAAAAAAGGAGTTAAGATGAGTAAAATAGCTTTTGTTTTCCCAGGACAAGGAACACAATATGTTGGTATGGGAAAAGAACTTTATGAAAATAACGAATTAGCTAGAAAAGAGTTTGATAAAATATTCTCTAATTTAGATTTCGATTTAAAAGCAGTTATGTTTGAAGGTAGTGAAGAGGAACTAAAAGATACTAAAAATACTCAGCCAGCTATAGTGGCAATGAGTTTAGTTCTAGAAAAACTATTGAGAGAAAAAGGGATAAACCCTGATTATGTAGCGGGACACTCTGTTGGTGAGTATGCAGCAATAGGATCAGCTGGATTTTTACCGATGGAAGAGGCAGTGAAGTTAACCTCTTTAAGAGGTAAAGCTATGAGTGAGGTATCAGGAGAGGTAGCTGGAACAATGGCAGCTATAATAGGTCTTGAAGCTGATAAAATAGTTGAAACTTTAAAAGAGATAGATGGAGTTGTAGAAGCGGTTAATTTTAATGAACCAAAGCAAACTGTAATAGCTGGAGAGAAAGAGGCTATTGGTAAAGCTTGTGTAGCTTTAAAAGAAGCAGGGGCAAGAAGAGCTATGGAGTTATCTGTGTCAGGACCATTTCATTCAAGCTTAATGCAACCAGCTGGAGAGATATTAAAAGAAGCACTAGAGGGATTTGATTTTGAGAACTCACAGACTATTTTAATTGGAAATACTACAGCTACAGAGATTAAAGATATAGAGGCTTTAAAAGAGGAGCTATACAGACAAAGTTTTGGACCTGTAAAATGGGTAGATACAATCGTGGCTTTAAAGGATGCAGGAGTAACTACTGTATATGAGGTTGGACCAGGTAAAGTTTTAAATGGTTTAATTAAGAAAATAGATAAGGATATTGAGGTTATCAATATTGAAAAACTTTCAGATTTAGCATAATCTTAAAGATTATAAAACTTGAAAAAATATATTAAATTTGCTAATATATTAATATAAATAATTTAAAAATTAGGAGGAAAACATATGTTAGATAAAATAAGAGAAATAGTTGTAGAGCAATTAGGAGTTGACGCTGATCAAGTTACTTTAGAGGCTAACTTCGTAGAGGATTTAGGAGCAGATTCATTGGATACAGTTGAGTTAATAATGGCTTTCGAAGAGGAGTTCGACGTAGAGATTCCTGATACAGAAGCAGAAAAAATTAAAACTGTTCAAGATGTTGTAAATTACATTGAGGCAAATAAGTAAGATAAATTTAAAGGGGTATGAAAGTACCCCTTTAGTTATATTTTTTGGAAAAATAATAAATGAGGTGGATAAATAATGAGAAGAGTAGTTGTAACAGGAGTTGGTTTAATAACTTCACTGGGAACTGGGACGGAAAAATCTTGGGAAGCTATAAAGGCTGGAAAATGTGGAATAAAAGAGATTAAATCTTTTGATACAACAGAAAGTGCTGTTAAAATAGCAGGAGAAGTTACTGATTTCGATCCAACTGAGTTTGGAATTGAGAAAAAAGAGGTAAAAAAATTAGCTAGAAATACACAGTTTGCAATTGCCGCTGCGAAAATGGCATTAGAGGACTCAGGTCTTGTTATAGATGAAAAAAACGCAAATAAGGTTGGAACAATTGTATCATCAGGAATTGGTGGAATAGAGGTTTTTGAAGAGCAGTATGGATCAATGCTAGAAAAAGGTGTAAGAAGAATATCTCCATTTACAATTCCAGCTATGATAAACAATATGGCATCAGGAAATGTTGGAATATATTTTGGAGCAAAAGGACCAAATAAAGCTGTAGTAACAGCATGTGCTGCTGGAACTCACTCAATTGGAGACTCGTACGAAATGATAAAATCTGGTAGAACAGATGCTATGATTACAGGTGGAACAGAGGCATGTATAACAAAGTTTGCTATAAACGCATTTGCTAATATGAAAGCTCTATCTACTAGAAATGATGAGCCTGAGAAAGCTTCAAGACCATTTACAGCAGACAGAGATGGATTTGTTATGGGAGAGGGAGCAGGAATCCTTATATTAGAGGAGTTAGAATCAGCAAAAGCTAGAGGAGCAAAAATCTATGCTGAAGTGGTTGGATATGGAGAGACTTGTGATGCTTACCATATAACATCTCCAGCTGAAGGTGGAGAAGGAGCTACAAGAGCCTTTGTTATGGCTATGGAAGAGGGAGATATAAAACCTGAAGAAGTAGGATATATCAATGCTCATGGAACATCAACTCCAGCTAATGATAGAAATGAAACAGCAGCTATAAAGGATGCTTTTGGTGAAGCGGCATATAAAATGAATGTATCTTCAACAAAGGGAGCTACAGGACATGGATTAGGAGCTGCAGGTGGAATAGAGGGAGTTATATTAGCTCTATCAATAGCAGAGGGAGTAGTACCTCCAACTATAAACTTAGATAATCCAGATCCAGCATTGGATTTAAACTACACTCCAAACCATATGGTAAAAAGAGAGATTGAAGTTGGAATGTCAAGTTCATTGGGATTTGGTGGACATAATGCTGTAATAGCAATGAGAAAATACAAGTAAAAAAGGAGAAGATAAGTGAAAAGATCATATCTAGAATTAGAAGATAAAATAGGTTATACCTTTAATAATAAGGAACTATTAAAAAATGCACTTATCCATAGATCTTTTGGTAATGAACACGCTAAATACAGAAAATTAAACAATGAGAGATTAGAACTGCTGGGAGATGCAGTTCTAGATCTTATTGTGACAGAGTATTTGTATAAAAGTTATCCAAATGCTTTAGAGGGAGATTTAGCAAAATTAAAAGCTATGGTAGTAAGTGAACCAGTGTTGGCAAAGATATCTAAAAATTTAGACTTTGGTCAATATTTAATGTTAAGTAAAGGTGAAGAGTTAACTGGTGGAAGAGAGAGAAACTCAATATTAGGAGATGTTTTTGAAGCGATACTGGGAGCTATATATTTAGATTCAGATTTTACAACAGCAAAAAATATAGCTATGAAATATTTAAAATATCCAATTGAGCATATAAATGAAAATGAGGATATACTTGATTTTAAAACAATATTGCAAGAGTATAGTCAAAAAGAGTATAAAATAATACCAACTTATCAAGTTGTAAGTGAAGTGGGACCAGATCATTTAAAGGTTTTTGAGGTTGTTGCAGTTATAAAAGATGATTTAAAGGGATATGGAAAAGGAAAGAATAAAAAGAGTGCAGAGCAATCAGCAGCAAAAGATATCTGCAAAAAACTAGGAGTAAAACTTTATGAAACACTATAATATTCCAATTTTTATAAGTCATTTTGGATGCCCCAATGATTGTGTTTTCTGTAATCAAAAAAAAATAAATGGTAGAGAGACAGATGTCACTACGGAGGATATAAAAAGTATAATTGAAACATACTTAAAAACTCTTCCAAAAAAATCCAAGAAAGAGGTGGCTTTTTTTGGTGGAACTTTTACAGGAATTTCTATAAAATTGCAAGAGGAGTATCTATCTGTAGTTTATGAATATATGAAAAATGGTCTTATTGATGGGATAAGACTATCTACAAGACCAGATTATATAGATAAAGAGATAGTAGATATGCTTAAAAAATATGGAGTGACAACTGTGGAGTTAGGAGTTCAATCATTAGATGAAAAGGTGTTGATTCAAACACATAGATTTTATCCTATGGAGAAAGTTTATATAGCTTCAAAATTGATAAAAGAGGCTGGTATAGAGTTAGGAATACAGCTTATGTTAGGATTACCAGGGTCTACAGATGAAAGTGATTTTCTAAGTGCTATAAAGACAGTTGAATTAGAGCCCAATATTGCTAGAATATATCCCACACTGGTAATAAAAGAGACAGAGATGGCAGATATGTTTAGGAAGGGAAGCTACATTCCATTGACATTAGAAGAGGCAATAAAAAGATGTAAAAAAATATATTCACTTTTAGATTTTAATGATATAAATATCATAAGAGTTGGTTTACAGCCAACTGAGGAGTTAAATGATAGTGAAAATGTCTTAGGGGGACCATTTCACCCAGCTTTTCGTGAATTAGTAGTTGGAGAGATATACTATGATTTTCTAAAAGAGATATATGATAGAGAGAAAAAGTTAGAAGTAGAGACTAATGAAAGGAATGTTTCCAAAATTGTAGGAATAAATAAAATAAATAGAGAAAAGTTAGGAAAAAATCTAAATGTTAAAATAAATAATAGTTTAGAAATAGATACAATTAAAGTCAATGAAAAGATTTACTCATGGAAACAGGTTCTTAGGAGAGAGATAAATGAACCAAATAATTATAAACACCAATAGATTTAAAACAAGAGCAGCAGTTTTAGAGAATGGAAAAGTTATGGAAGTTCATATTGAGAGAGAAGGAGAAGGGACATTAAACGGTAATATATATAAAGGAAAAGTTGCCAATGTTTTACCTGGAATGGAGTCGGCTTTTGTCAATATAGGACTTGAAAAAAATGGATTTTTATACGTTAAGGATTTGAGAGATTTTGAAGAGAAATATTTGACTGGGATAGTTAACAGTGTAAAACCAATAGAGGAGCTATTAAATGTTGGAGATGATGTTGTAGTTCAGGTTTTAAGTGATCCAAGAGGCAGTAAGGGTGCCAGGGTTACAACACACTATACAATACCGGGAAAATTTTTAGTTTTGATGCCAAATAACAACCATATAGCTATATCTAAAAAGATAAAAGATGAGATGGAAAGAGAGAGGTTAGAAAGGTTGTTTACAGAGATAGTTCCTGAGGGAATGGGAGTTATCATAAGAACGGCAGCAGAGGGAAAAAGTATATACCACTTTGAAAAAGAGTTACAATATCTGATTAAAAAGTGGGAAGAGATAGAGGTTAAAATAAAGCAAACTAAAACAGGAGAACTTCTATATAAGGATAATGGTATTGTGAGTAAGGTACTAAGGGATATCATTGGAAATGATATAGATGAGATAATTGTTGATAATGAAAATGTATATTGGGAGATTATAGACTATGTGAGAGCTTTTAGTGAGGGAATACCTAAGATGAAGATAAAGCTCTACACTGAAAAAGAGGAGATTTTCTATAGATATGGAATTCAAAAAGAGATAGAAAAATCCTTAGAACCAACAACTATGCTGGAGTGTGGAGGTTCCATTGTAATTGAAAAAACAGAAGCATTGGTGAGCATAGATGTTAATACTGGAAAAAATATAGGTAGTATGAGCTTGGAAGAGACTGTTGTTAAAACGAATATTGAGGCAGCAGAGGAGATAGCGAGGCAGCTTAGAATAAGAAATCTCAGTGGAATAATAATAATTGATTTTATTGATATGAAGGTGGAAGAGGATAAACAAAAAGTTTTAGAAGCTCTAGAGAGAAGTTTAGCCAAAGATAGAGTTAAGACAAATATAATTCATTTTACCGATTTAGGTCTGGTTGAGATGACAAGAAAGAGATTGGGTAAGCCTCTTAGTTACTACTTTCAAGATGAGTGTCCAATGTGTAAAGGGACAGGAAAGATAAAGGGAAGTAGAGCCATAGTTGAAAATATAATAAAAGAGTTAAAGGATATTGTAGAGGAAAAGGATATAAAAAAAGTAAAGATAGTTACAAAGCCTTCAGTAAAAGAGAAAATTGAAGAGATTTACTTGGAGTTTATAAAAGCTCTTTTACAAAACTCAGGAAAATCAATTGAGATAACTAGTAAAAATAGAGATTTATTAAAAGATTATGAAATAATATTAGAAAGTTAGGTGTCAAATGAAATTAGCCTTATATTCAGGGACTTTTGATCCAATAACAAAAGGACACAAAGAGATAATAAAAAGAGCCAGTAAAATGTGTGATAAACTGATAGTTGCAGTTTTAAACAATGGCTCAAAGAAAACACTTTTCTCTTTAGCAGAGCGTAAAGAGATGGTTGAAGAAACTTTAAAAGATATAGAAAATATAGAGGTAGTTGAACATAGTGGGCTTCTGGTTAACTATATGAAAGAGATAGGATGCAAATATATAATCAGAGGGTTAAGGGCTGTAATTGACTATGAGTATGAGTTATCTTTAGCCTATGGAAATTATGATATTTCAAATGGGGATATAGAGACAGTTTTTATTCCAGCGTCTAAGGAGTATCTATATGTAAGTTCCTCTGTGGTTAGAGAGATAGCATTATATGATGGAAAGCTGGATAACTATTTGGATGAATATGTGATAGAGAGAATAAAAAAAAGATTTAAGGAGTAAGAATGGCAAAGACAAAAAGTTTTTATGTGTGTAGTGAATGTGGTTTTAAGACTATAAAATGGATGGGAAAATGTGATGGTTGCGGAGAGTGGGGAACTTTTGAAGAGGAGATTGAAATATCCCCTGTTGCAGCTAAAAGCATAAAATCGTCCTCTAACTCATTGATTAACATACAGGAAAAAGTAGTGTCTTTTGCCAATGTTCAAATAGAAAAGAATTTCAGGTATAAAACTAAAATATCTGAATTTGATAGAATTTTAGGTGGTGGATTGGTAAAGGGAGAGGTTGTACTTATAACTGGAAATCCAGGGATTGGAAAATCAACGCTACTTTTACAAACTGCTAAAGAGTATACAGCCTATGGAGATGTATTGTATGTTTCAGGGGAGGAGTCCCCTGCACAGATAAAATCAAGAGGAGAGAGATTAGGTATCTACTCTGAAAATCTGTATTTAATGTCAGAGACAGATATTCAAAGCATATATGAGTATGTCATTACAAAAAAACCTAAAATAGTTATTGTTGATTCCATTCAAACACTGTATAATTCAGAGGTGGACTCTATTCCAGGAACACCAACTCAAATAAGAGAGTGTACTTTAAAAATAATTGAGTTAGCTAAAAAAAATGAGGTTTCATTTTTTATAGTTGGGCATATAACAAAGGATGGAAAAGTAGCAGGACCAAAGCTATTGGAGCATATGGTTGATGCAGTATTCCATTTTGAAGGGGAAGAGGGCCTTTTTTACAGGATATTGAGAAGCTTAAAAAATAGATTTGGTTCTACAAATGAGTTGGCCGTATTCAGTATGGAGGATACAGGTATACATGAAGTGAAGAACTCTTCAGAATTTTTCTTAAGTGAAAGAGATGAAAAAAATATTGGAAGTATGGTAGTACCAGTTTTAGAGGGAACCAAAGTTTTTCTACTGGAGATACAAACACTACTTACCGATTGTACTATTGGAATTCCAAAGAGAATTGTTCAAGGGTTTGATAGAAATAGAATGCAAATTCTAACAGCAATCGCTGAAAAGAGAATGGGATTAAATTTAGGAATGAAAGATCTTTTTATAAATATTCCAGGTGGATTATCTATAAATGATCCAGCGGCAGATTTAGGAGCGCTGATATCTATAGTTTCTCTATATAGAAATGTGGCCATTAGCCAAAAAATAGCAGCTATAGGAGAGCTTGGATTGAGGGGCGAGATTAGAAAAGCCTTTTTTATAGATAAAAGATTGAGAGAGTTAGAGAAGTTGGGATTTAAAGGTGTATATGTTCCTGAAGCAAATAGAAAAGAGATTGAAAAAAATAGTTATAAATTAAAAATAATATATTTAAAAAATTTAGAAGAATTTTTAGAGAGGATGAGTAAAGATGAATAACCCAGAATTCTTAGAGATTCTTTCTCTTTTAGCTCCAGGAACAAGGTTAAGAGAGGGGATACATAACGTTTTAGATGGTGAAATGGGAGCTTTAATAGTTGTTGGTTTAGACAATGAAGTTCAAAAGATTATGGATGGTGGATTTGAGATAAATTGTGAATATACGCCTGAAAAATTATTTGAACTTTGTAAAATGGATGGAGCTATAATATTGGATTCTGATATAACAAGAATACACTCTGCAAACGTTCATTTACAACCGAGTATGAGATTTTCAACAAATGAGAGTGGAACAAGACATAGAACAGCTCAAAGAGTAGCTAAACAAACAGACAAGTTAGTTATTGCTGTTTCTGAAAGAAAAAAAGTTGTAACAATATACAAAGGTGAGATGAAACATAGACTCAGAAATACTCCTGATTTAATGGGAGAAGCGTCTCAAGGCTTAAATACTTTAGAGCGTTATCGTTTTGTTTTGGATAAGGCTTTGGGGAACTTAACAATTCTTGAATTAGATGATTTAGTGACACTATATGAGGTAACAGTTGTACTACAAAGATTTGAAAAGGTAACAAGAATTTTCCAAGAGATGAATGCGTATATGACTGAGCTAGGTGTGGATGGAAGACTTGTTAGATTGCATCTAAACGATTTAATTCAGGATATTGAAAGTGAAAAAGAGGACTTTTTAAGAGATTATTGGAACTATTCCAATGCACCTTTTGATCTAGATGAGATAACAGATAGATTATCCAAATTAACCGATGATGAGTTAAAAGAGTTAGAAAAGTTATCGGCGGTTTTAGACTATGGGAAAACTTATTCCGCTTTAGGAAATAGAGTGACACCAAAAGGGTATAGAATTTTAGATAAGATAACAAAATTAACAAAAAGAGATATAGATAAAATTGTAAATAACTATGGAAATCTATCAAAGATACAGGAAGCTTCTACAGAGGAACTTCTAGAGATTAAAGGTATAAGCAAATTTAAAATAAAAGCTATTCAAACAGGATTAAAGAGATTAAAAGTAACTGTTGAATTGGAAAAATAAAAATCTACTCAAAAAGAGTGGATTTTTTTTATTTATATGTTATCATCATACCATAGGGGTGTACCCTATAAAATAGGAGGTGTTAAAATTGGAAAAGAGATATAGAGTAGGAAATGTAACTTGTCAAAGTTGCGTGGCTTTAATTGAAAAGATTTTAAAATCGACAGAGGGGGTTAAAGATGCTAAAGTAAATTTGGCAACTGAGGAGTTATTTGTTAATTTTGATGAATCTATTATAAAAGAGGATGAAGTAAAAAATAAAATTGTTCCTTTGGGATATACTTTAGATGAGATTAGAGATGTGAAAACAGTCGTATTTTCCATTAAAGGATTGCATTGTCAAAGTTGTGTGGGAACAGTGGAAAAGATAGTTTCTGGAATGAAGGGTGTGGAATCAATTGTTGTAAACTTAGCGACTGAGAAGGCCACAATAACTTATGATTCCACTTTGGTAAAGCTATCAGAAGTGTTTCACCTAATTGCAAAATTTGGGTATACAGGGGAGAGAATAACAGAAGAGGTTATAGATAGAAGAGCTGAAGAGAAGAGATTAGAATTAAAAAGAGAGTTCAATGAGTTTTTAGTGGCAATAATATTTGGAGCTATAATATTTTATATATCCATGGGTAGTATGTTGGGATTACCTATACCACATATGATCCACTATGACAATAATCTACTACTATTTGCACTGATTCAATTGATTTTATCAATACCAGTTGTGTATGTAGGTAGAGACTTCTATATTTCAGGGTTGAAAAAATTAACTTCAAGAACACCTAGTATGGACTCTTTAATCGCCCTGGGAACTGGTGCAGCTTTTGCATATAGTCTTTATGGAACATTTAAAATATATGAAGGGGATACACATTTTGTACATAATCTTTACTATGAATCAGGAGTAATTATTATAGCTCTAATATCATTGGGTAAATACCTTGAAAATGTAAGTAAGGGGAAAACATCTGAAGCTATAAAAAAACTTATGAGTTTGCAGAGTAAAAGAGCAAATCTATTTAGAGATGGAAAAGTTGTAACTGTGGATATAGAGGAGGTAGAAGTGGGAGATACTCTTTTGATTAAGCCGGGAGAATCTATACCCACTGATGGTATTGTTGTAGATGGAATATCCAGTGTAGACGAAGCCATGTTAACAGGAGAGAGTATACCTGTAAAAAAAATAGAGGGAAGTAAAGTTTATGGTGCTACAATAAATGGAACGGGAAGTTTAAAGATGGAAGTTACTGAGACTGGAGAAAACACAACACTTTCAAGAATTATAAGACTTGTTGAAAATGCCCAGGGATCAAAAGCTCCAATAGCGAGAATGGCAGATATTATATCGAGTTATTTTGTACCTGCAGTTATTGCAATAGCGGTAGTATCCAGTTTGACATGGTATATTATAGGAACAATGGGACTTGTTTCACTAAATGCTACACCGAGTGTATTTGCACTGACAATACTTATATCTGTCCTAGTGATAGCATGTCCATGTTCTTTGGGACTGGCAACGCCAACAGCTATAATGGTTGGAACAGGAAGAGGAGCGGAGTTAGGAATTTTAATAAAATCTGGAGAGGCCCTAGAGAAAACATGTAAGGTAGATACAGTTGTATTTGATAAAACAGGAACAATTACAATGGGAAGACCTACAGTGACAGATATAGTTTCAAATAGGCTAGAGGATGATGTGCTTTTAAAAGTTGTAGGAAGTTTAGAGCAAAACTCAGAGCACCCACTGGCTGATGCTGTAATAAGAGAGGTAAATCTGAGAAAGCTTGATATGTTCAGTGTAAGAAGTTTTAACTCTGTGACTGGAGAGGGTGTGACAGGTACATTAGAGGATACGCCAGTTGGAGATGTTGAGGTAATTGTTGGAAACAAGAAGATAATGGATAGATATAAAATTGATATAGATATACATTTAGAGGAGGGAGCTAAACTATTTGATGAGGGTAAAACAGTTATATATGTTGCAGCTAAGGATACATATATAGGTATGATTGCCATAGCTGATAAGGTTAGAGAGAGCTCTAAAGCCGTAATTGAAGAGTTAAAAAATATTGGAATTGATGTTATAATGTTAACTGGTGATAATGAAAGAACAGCGAGAGCTATCGCAAAAGAGGTTGGAGTGACAAAAGTTATAGCGGAAGTGTCTCCTGAACAGAAATATTCACAGATAAAAAAATTACAAATTTCAGGGAAAAGAGTGGCAATGGTTGGAGATGGAATCAATGACTCACCAGCTCTGACTCAAGCAGATATAGGGATAGCCGTGGGTGGAGGAGCAGATATTGCCCTAGAGAGTGCAGATATAGTTCTAATGAGTAAAAATATAAAAGATGTACCAAAAGCTATTGAGCTTAGTAGAGCAACAATGAAAAATATAAAGCAGAATCTATTTTGGGCTTTTATCTATAATGGATTGGGAATACCGGTAGCCGCTGGAATATTATACCCATTTACAGGGCATCTTCTAAATCCAATGATAGCAGGAGCAGCTATGGCTATGAGTTCTGTTTCTGTTGTTTCAAATGCCTTGAGATTAAAGTGGTTTAAATAGTAACAGGAGGATTTATGGAAGATAATTGTTCAAATAAAATATGTGGTGATAAGAAAAAACTAATTGCAAGAGCAAATAGAGTTGAGGGACAGATTAGAGGAATAAAGAGGATGATAGAGGAGGATGCTTACTGTGATGATGTATTAAATCAAATATCATCTGCAAAAGCAGCCTTAGATGGAATAGCGAAAGTGATTTTAGAAAATCATTTAAGAAAGTGTGTGGTATCAGGGATAAAAAATAATGATGAGAACAAAGTAATCGATGAATTAATATATACACTGGGAAAAATGATGAAATAATAGTAAATTTTTCTTTGAATTAAGTTAATAATATGTTAAAATTCTACTAGTAAAAAGTTATTTAGGAGGGTATTAATGAGAAAAATAGTTACATTTGTAATGTCAATGATGTTAGCAATTGGATTATTTGCAGCAAAACCTACTAAAGTAGGAATAGTTCTTTCTACTGGAGGATTAGGAGATAAGTCATTTAATGATGCTGCTTACAGAGGATTGGAGCAAGCACAAAAAGATTTAGGAATTGAATTTAAATACGTAGAACCTGCTTCACCAGCAGAGGACGAGGAGTTCTTAAGAGAGTATGCTGAAGCTGGATATGATTTAATAATAGCTACAGGATTCCAAATGACAGAGTCAGCAAGAACAGTGGCAGCGGATTACCCAGATGCTAAGTTCTTAATGATTGATGATGTTGTAGATTTACCAAATGTAAAATCTATGGTATTCAAAGAGGAAGAGGGGTCTTTCTTAGTTGGAGTTATAGCTGGATTAATGACAAAAAATAATGCAGTAGGATTTGTTGGTGGAATGGAAAATCCTTTAATTAAAAAGTTTGAAGTAGGATTTAAACAGGGTGCAGAGTATGTAAATCCTAAAGTTAAATTCTTCTCTGTATACACAACTGGACCAAATCCATTTAATGACCCAGTTAGAGGTAAAGAGAATGCAATTTCTGAGATTAACCAGGGTGCAGATGTAATATACCATGCAGCTGGTGGAACAGGAATGGGAGTTATCGCAGCAGCAAAAGAGAAAGGTGTATTTGCTATTGGAGTTGACTCAAATCAAGATGGTGTAGAGCCAGGAACAGTATTAACATCAATGTTAAAAAATGTTGACGTTGGAGTTTTCGATACAATTAAAGCTTTAACTAAAGGAGAGTTTGTACCAGGATTAGCTGTTTATGGAGCTAAGGAAAATGGAGTTGGAGTAACTAATTTCGAATTTACAAAAGAGATTATAGGTGCTGATAAACTTGCTAAATTTGAGGAAATCAAAGCTAAATTAATGGCTGGAGAAATCAAAGTAAGCGATAAATAATAAATGGGGGGCTGGTCATTTTGATCAGCCTTTTGTTACCTCAGAAAAAAGGAGATGGATTACTATGGAAAAAATGGAAAGAGTGACACTAATAGTCCTTGATAGTGCTGGAGTAGGGGCTTTACCAGATGCGAAAGAGTTTGGAGATGAGGGAACAAATACGCTAGGAAATATAGCTCTTGCAACAGGTGGTTTAAATCTAAAAAACATGGAAAGATTAGGATTGGGAAATGTGACAGAGATTTTAGGAGTGGATAGAGTTGAGCCTGCAACTGGAGCTTTTGGAAAGGCTTTAGAACTTTCTAAGGGAAAAGATACAACAACAGGACATTGGGAGATTGCTGGAATAGTTCAAGAAAAAGCTTTTCCAACTTATGCCAATGGTTTTCCAAAAGAGACAATAGAGGCTTTTGAAAAGGCTACAGGAAGAAAGGTTATATGTAATTTACCATACTCTGGAACAGATGTTTTAGATGTGTATGGAGAGGAACAGTTGGCAACTGGAGCTTGGATAGTATATACATCAGCTGACCCTGTATTTCAAATAGCAGCAAATGAGGAGTTAATACCTTTAGATGAGCTTTATTCAGCTTGTAAAAAAGCGTTGGAGATATGTAGTGAGCTTTCTCCTGTGGCAAGAGTTATAGCTAGACCATACACAGGAAAAAGAGCTGGTGAGTTTGTAAGAACACCAAATAGACATGATTACTCTGTGACACCTCCAGTTGAAAGTATGCTAGATAGAATAAAAAAAGCTGGATTAGATGTGATTGGAGTTGGAAAAACAAGTGATATATTTGCTGGAGTTGGTATAACTGAGAGCAGAGGAACGAATAGAGATAACTTGGATGGGATTTTAAAAACTATTGAAGAGCTTAAAAAGGATACTAAAGGGATAATATTTACAAACTTAGTTGACTTTGATATGAAATATGGACATAGAAGAGATCCTAAAGGGTACAAACTAGCTTTAGAGGAGTTTGATAACTACCTACCTGAGATTATAGATAACTTAAAAGAGAACGAGTTACTTGTATTGACAGCAGACCATGGATGTGATCCAACATATAAAGGGACTGATCATACAAGAGAGTATATTCCAGTGTTGGTATATGGAAAAAATTTAAAAGAGAATGTTGATCTGGGAGTTCAAGAGGGATTCTCAACTATCGCAGCAACAATAGAGGAGCTTTTATTAGGGAAAACTGATTTAAAAGGAAGTTTTGCTGATAAGATAATAAAATAAAAGATAAATTAGGAGGGTAAAATGAGTGTACATATAGGAGCAAAAAAGGGAGAGATAGCAGAAACAGTATTATTACCAGGAGATCCTCTAAGAGCTAAATGGATAGCAGAAACATTTTTAGAAGATGTAGTTTGTTATAATGAAGTTAGAGGAATGTATGGATATACAGGAACTTATAAAGGAAAGAGAGTTTCAGTTCAAGGAACAGGAATGGGAGTTCCATCGATTTCAATCTATGTAAATGAGTTAATAAGAGAGTATGGAGTAAAAAATCTTATAAGAGTTGGAACTGCTGGTTCATATAGAGAGGATATTAAGGTAAGAGATGTAATATTAGCTATGTCATCATCTACAACATCAGGGATGAATAGACTTAGATTTGGTGGAGCAGATTATGCACCAACTGCAGACTTTGAACTGTTTATGAAAGCTGCAGAAGCAGCTAAAGCAAAGGGAATTAATGTTAAAGGTGGAAATGTACTAACAGCAGATGAGTTCTATGGAGACAATTTTGAGTCTTATAAAAAATGGGCTGAATTTGGAGTTTTATGTGTAGAGATGGAAACGGCAGCACTATATACAATAGCTGCAAAATACAATGCTAAAGCTCTGACAATATTAACAATATCAGATTCACTGGTAACTGGAGAGGAAACAACTTCTCAAGAGAGACAAACAACTTTAACAGAAATGATAGAAATAGCATTAGAAAGTGTAGTGGGGTAATTATGAAAAACCAGATAGATGAAAAAATAATTTTAGAATACTTAGATAAGGCTATAGCTGCCAGAGAGAATGCATATGTACCATACTCTAAATTTAAAGTGGGAGCGATACTGGTTGATGAAGATGGAAATGAAACATCAGGAGCTAATATAGAGAATGCTTCATATGGACTTTCAAATTGTGCTGAAAGAAGTGCAATTTTTGCAGCGGCGAGTAAGGGTATGAGAAAGATAAAACTTATAGCTGTAGTTGCAGATACTACTGGACCAGTAAGTCCTTGCGGTGCGTGTAGACAAGTTATAAAAGAGTTTGCTGCTGAGGATATAACTATCATCTTAGGAAATCTAAAAAAAGATTATAAGCTTATGACAATGGAAGAATTATTACCATATGGTTTTGAATTATAGTGTAAAATAGAGGTGGTATACACCTCTATTTTTTTGTTAAAATATTGAGTTTGACAAATGAACTTGTATATTCTATTATAGAGATATATTTTAGTAAAAATTTGTGAAAAAATAAACAAGGAGGATATGATGTCAAGAGAAAATAGCAACTCTGCTTATGCATATAAAATATTAAAAAGAAATATATTTGAACTTAATTTAAAACCTGGAAGTGAACTGAGCGAAAAGGTGATAGGAGAGAAACTTGGAATGAGTAGAACTCCTATTAGAGAGGCATTGATACTTTTAAAACATGATCAGTTAATAGAGAGTATCCCGCAGAAAGGAACTTTTGTAACGAAGATTAGTGCTCAAAAAGTTTTAGAGGCAAAGGTATTGAGAGTCGCTTTAGAAACTGCTGCCTTTGAAAGGGTAATCGAAGCTTTAGATGACGAGTTTATCGAGGATTTAAGAACAAATATAAAGATGCAAAGAGTCTATTGTGAAGGGAATCGTAACTATTTAGAATTCCATAAAATGGACAATGATTTTCATAAGATGATATTTGAAAAAGCTGGGATACCTGGATTGTGGGAATTGGCATTAAATGGAACAGGGCACTATCAAAGAGTGAGAGTCTTAAATGCTAAAAATAAAACAAGTGATATATCAGTTGTAAAAGAGCATGAGGAGATTTTAGAAGCTTTAGAAAAGAAAGACGTGGATAAGTTGAGAGGAATGTTAGAACATCACCTTGGAAGGACACTTTTAAAGCTTAAAAAAATAGAGGCGGAGAATCCAGAATACTTTGAGATCAAAGAGGAATCAACAAAAGATGATACATTTATACTCCTTAAATAAAAACTGATAAAAAATACCTTGACTTTTAAAAAAAAACCAGTATACTTAAGTCATAAAAGTACAAATGAACGAATAAAGAACGAAATGTTTATTTTCAAAAATAAATAAAATGAAAATAAAGTTTTATAGTTCATGATTTTATGTTCTGGGGATAAAAAAAGGGAAGGTGAAAAAATTGGTGGAGTTTAGATTAGAAAGCGATTCAATTGGTACATTGGAGGTGCCAGTAGAGGCATACTATGGAGTTCAGTCTTTAAGAGGGAAGAATAATTTCCATATTACAGGGTATAAGTTAGGTAATGATTTTATTAAGGCTTTGGCATATGTGAAAAAAACTTCTGCTATTGCAAATTTAGAGGCTGGAGTATTGAATAAAGAGGTTGTAGACGCCATAGTTCTGGCTTCAGAAGAGATTATAAATGGGGCATTTATGGATCAGTTTATAACTGATGTTATCCAAGGTGGAGCAGGTACATCTATGAATATGAACATGAATGAAGTAATCGCTAATAGAGCTGGAGAGCTACTTGGTGGAGAGCTGGGTAAATATGATAAAGTTCATCCAAATGATCACGTAAACTATGGACAATCCACAAATGATGTAATTCCAACTGCAGGAAAGTTGGCTTTACAAATGATGTCAGAGGAACTATTAAAAACTTTAGAGAGATTAAATGCAACTCTATTGGATAAGAGTATAGAGTTTGATAATGTTATAAAAATGGGGAGAACTCATCTACAAGATGCAGTACCTATTAGATTAGGTCAGGAGTTTAAGGCCTATGCTCAGCCAATAGCTAGAGATATAAAAAGAATAAAGATAGCTTTAGATGACTTAAGAACAGTTAATATGGGAGCAACAGCTGTAGGAACAGGGATAAATGCAGATACAAAGTATGTGGAGGATGTTGTTAGAATTTTATCTGAAGTTACTGGTATCGATTTTGTTCAAGCTGATGACTTAGTTGATGGAACAAGAAATTTGGATAGTTTTGTATGGTTATCTTCAGCACTGAAAGTAACAGCTGTAAATCTATCAAAAATGGCAAATGACTTAAGACTTATGGCTTCAGGACCGAAGACAGGGTTAGCTGAAATTAACCTTCCACAGCAACAGCCAGGTTCTTCAATAATGCCTGGAAAGGTAAATCCAGTTATTCCTGAAGTTATGAATCAAGTTTGCTTCCAAATATTTGGAAATGACCAAACGGTAACGAAGGCAGCTGAAGCTGGGCAGTTGGAGCTAAATGTATTTGAACCAGTATTATTCTTTAACCTATTCCAATCAATAGAGATTTTAAAAAATGGAGTTAATACTTTAATTGATAATTGTTTAATGGGGATTACTGCAAATAAAGAGAGATGTCAGCAATTAGTTGATATGAGTGTTGGAACAATAACAGCTTTAAATCCACATATTGGATATAAAAATGCAGCTGATATAGCTAAAACATCTATAAAAACTGGAGTGTCAGTAATAGATTTAATTTTAGAAAGAAAACTTTTAACTAAAGAGGAGTTAGATATAATCTTAAACCCTTTTGAAATGACAAAACCGGGAATTCCAGGAAAAAGTTTATTGAAAAATAGATAATATAAGAGAGGTGATCTATGGAGTATATAGGTCATCTTTTTTATTTTGCCAAAAATATATGAGTATAAAAATTGACAAAGTAAAAATTGTAGGGTAATAAGGAATTGTATAAAAAATATATTAAAAAAGTTGAAAATATTGAATTTTTAAGGGGGGAATATATGCTAAATTAGATAACCAAAGAGTAAAAAATGAATATATATTTCTATTAGCGAGAACTGTTTCATATCTTGGAAATAAACTTTTAGACTACTCTTTAGCTTTTTTTATACTTGATAAAACAGATAAAACCTTTGATTTAGCTATTTTATTTGCAGTGGGGATTCTTCCAGAGATTCTATTTAATTTTATTGGAGGAATAACAGGGGATATATTCAATAAAAAATATATCAATATAGTGTCTGATTTTATAAGGGCAGTAATTTTACTGCTATTCCTCCACTTTGTTGATTTGAGTTCCAGTGAGTATATGTATTCATTGGCTTTATTAAAAGTGGCTCTGTCATTTATAGGTGTATTTGTAGCTCCAGCTATAGATGGAATTATACCTGAGATAGTTTTATCAGAGAACCTTTTAAAATTTAATATGAAATATACCCTATTTTTGGATGTGATAGATATAATTGCTCCATTGACAGTGGGATTTATATATCTGACTTTAGGTATGCACCATGTTTTAGTACTTGATATTCTCTCCTTTATTATATCAGGAACTCTATTCTGCTTTATAGAGCTAGAAAAGATAGTTTCTTCAATGGAGATAGAAAAAAAGATAAAGTTCTTTTTAAATAGGGGTATCAATCTTATCTTAATAGAAAACTTTCTTTTTTCACTGGTTATTTACCCTGTATTAGATATATATATCATATACTATTTTACAAAGGTTCTTGGTTTTTCAGATTTTAAATATGGTCAATACCAGAGTCTACTCTATTTGATCTCTATTGTGACAACACTTTTTTTATTTAAAAAAATAGAAAAGATATCAAAAAAAAGAACATATATATTTTTGATACTTGCTTTGGGAATGCTTAGCTTATTTCAAAAAAAAATGTTTTTTTGTTTTATAGCCTTCGTTGTTTTAGATAATGTATCAAAGTTTATTAGAGCTAGATTAGATACAAAGTTACAATTGATATCTCCGCAGAGTAGCTTTGCTAAAATAAGTTCCATCTATTGGACAGTTAGTTCTATTGGGGTTATAACAGGAAACTTTATTCTGTCCAATGCCATAGATAAAAATTTGATATCAGCGTATTATACGGTTATAGCAGTTATAGTCTCTATTCTATTACTAATTAACTCTATCTTTCTAAAAAGGCAGTAAGAGTCTCTTTGGGGATAATTTTATCCCCATTTTTTACTATGAGATAATTTTTTATTCCACTTGTCTTTAAAACTACATCTATGTTGTCATTTTCATAAAACTCTCCAGTATAGTTATTAAAAACAATACCTTGGATCGGAATATTTTTCTCTTTTAAAAAACTAATTGTTAACATTGTATGGTTTATAGCTCCAACCTTTGTGGAACAAACAAGTATAACAGGCAAGTTTAAGTCTTTGACAAAATCAAACATAAAGTAATGACCTCTTATTATTGGAACATATATTCCACCAGCTGCTTCAATAAAGGTTGTATGGTATCTAGATTTTAAAGTTTTCCACTGATTGAAAATAGTTTCCATCTGAATGGGAATATTTTCTAGTTCAGATGCTAAATGTGGAGATACAGGAGTTTTAAAAAGATAGGTAACCATATCCTCCTTCAATTCAATATTACTAAAGTCACATAAAAATTTAGGGTCCAATGGGACTAAGTTATTGTTATTATCATAGTGACAACCTGTTTGAAAAGGTTTAAAATATCCGATATTCTCAGGTTGTAAAGACTTAAAAATAAGGGAAGATACATAGGTCTTCCCAATATCTGTATCTGTCCCTATAATGAAATAACCTGTTTTAAGTTTATTTATCAAGAACAAATCCCTCCTTAGTAACCATCTCTTTATCTGAGGCAATGGTACTTCCAGTTGTTGTTAAAAAATTTCCAGTTAAAGCTGAGTTAATTCCACCTCTTATACCTTGAACCTCTAAATCTCCCAGTTGAAGTCTTCCACCAGCATATCTTAAAGAGGAGTCTGGATTTATAAAACGGTATACAGCTATTGTTTTTATGATCTCCATAGGCTCTAAGGGCTCATAGTTTTCCATAGGAGTTCCAGCTATAGGCGTTAAAAAATTTAGTGGGATAGATTTAACATTTAAAGCCTTTAACTCAAAAGCCATATTAAGTCTATCCACTCTACTTTCTCCTAAACCAAAAATTCCACCACTACAAACCTCTAGTCCCTCTTCTTGAGCGATTAAAACCGTGTTGACTCTATCTTGAAAAGTGTGGGTAGTACAGATTTTATCATAGAACTCTCTAGAAGTTTCTAAGTTGTGATGATAAGTTTTAACTCCGACCTCTTTTAAAGCTTTTGCAGATTTTTTTGTAAGTAAACCATGAGAAGCACATAGATGAATATTGCTTTTACTGTTCATATATCTATATAGATCAGATACCTCTAAAGTCTCTTTTTCTGTAAGAAGTCCTCTACCACTAGTAACTAGTGCGAAACGATTAGCTCCCTCTTTTTCAACGGCTAAAGCTAGATTTAAAGCTTCCTCTTTATTTGTCAATGGATAAACAGGTGCAGAAGTTTTAAAATGCGCAGATTGAGCGCAGTATTTACAATCCTCTGGACATTTTCCAGATTTTGCATTCATAATAGTACAAAGATTAAATTTGTCTCCACAGAAGAACTCTCTAATCTCATTGGCACAACTAGAGAGATATAGAATATCCTCCAGCTGTGTTGTAGTATCTAAATCTATAAGCTTTTTAGCATCCTCAAAAGAGATTGAGTTACCATTAAGTACACTATTTTTTAAAGATAAAATAAAATTTTTCAAAAAATACTCACCTCATTTAATTATTTTTGATAAACATCAAGTTTGTTATATGGAATCTCAATTCCCTCTTGATCAAATCTCTTTTTAACAAGTTCTTGAAGATCAAAGAAAA
>Charlie_p2__coassemble_1049_pt1 | contig 42035 bp, 28 predicted proteins | sample Charlie_p2__metabat2_low_PE_014 | metagenome-assembled genome bin Charlie_p2
CTTATAAATTTTATGGGTATTTTATTAAAAATTTTATATTAAAAGAAAATTTTAAGGTAAAAATTGAGGAGTTTAAGGATATATTAAAAATAGATAATAGATATGAAAGATTTTTTGATTTTGAAAAAAATATATTAAAACCTCTCATTAAAGATTTAGAGATACCCTATAAAATAGAGTATGATAAAATAAAAATGGGTTCAAATTTAAATAATAAGGTAATAGGCATAGAGTTTAAATTTAAAGAGCAAGATTTACAAACGGATGACGATATGAGATTAAAAAGCATTCTCTTTATGATAAAAGGAGATATTGATGACATATCTGAGGTCTATAAAATATTAAAAAATGGAATAAAAGATCATGGGTACGAAACAACTTATCGAACATGTTTTAAGGTAAAGCAAAGATATAAAAGCATTAATATGAGTTTTGATGAAGTTTTAAAAATTAGTTTTAAAAAATTGGATTTAAAAGATATAGAACCAATAGTTGTTGTAAAAAAATATTTCTCTTCACCAAAGGAGTTAAGAAAAACATTTATGAATGAGTTGGAAAAAGTGAAACCAGGTGTTATATTGGATACCTCATTCTTCTGTGAAAAGTTTTTACAGGATTTTATTCTATTGAAAGAGGATAAGATACTGAGTTTTAGAAACTCAGAAATATCTTTATTCATAAATTGGAAGCAAAGTGGAGAATCCATAATAAAGATATTTTTACTGTAAAAAAGGTATACTCCCCAGTATACCTTTTTTCTTATTACATTATATCGTTTAATCTATAGTTAATAAGATCTATTTTGGCCCCATCCAAAAATTTATTTAATCTTTCTAAGTGGGAGAGCAGACTCTCCTTACTTGGTCCACCTAAGGACTTTCTTTTTTCAACACAATTTTTAATAGCTATAGTTTCATATATATCCCCGTTAAAAATATATGAAAACTCTCTGTATTTTTCAAGAGGTAGAGTCTCTAAATTCAATCTCTTATCAATACAGTAACTAACAATCTCCCCAGTTATTTTATAGGCCTCTCTAAAGCTCATACCTCTCACAGTTAGATAGTCTGCAATGTCAGTGGCATTGATAAACCCATCATTACAAGCTAAAAGTAGAACTTCATCCTTCACCTTTAATGTTTTGACCATTCCAATAAATACCTGTAAACACCCCTTTACAGTATCCACAGCGTCAAAGAAAACCTCCTTATCCTCCTGCATATCCTTATTATATGCCAGAGGAATCCCTTTCATAGTTGTTAAAAGTGCCATTAAATCCCCGTAAACTCTGCCAGTTTTTCCCCTAACTAGCTCTGCTGCATCTGGATTTTTTTTCTGTGGCATTATGCTACTTCCAGTTGAAAAGGCATCACTTAACTCAATATATCCAAAATCATTTGAGGTATAGATTATAATCTCCTCAGAGAACCTTGAAAGGTGCATCATAATAATGGATAGTGCAGACATAATCTCAATTAGATAATCTCTATCACTAACGCCATCTAAAGAGTTTAAAGTAGGACCTTTAAATCCTAGAGTGTGAGCAGTGAACTCTCTATCTATTGGATATGTTGTACCAGCTAAAGCTGCACATCCAAGAGGGGAGTAATCAAGTAACTCAAAAGCGTTATTCAGACGTATAAAGTCTCTTTTAAACATCTCAGAGTAGGCAAACATATAGTGTCCAAATGAGATTGGTTGAGCCTTTTGAAGGTGAGTAAACCCAGGCATATATGTCTCTAGATGTTCATTTCCTAAATGAGTTGTAACTTCAATCAATTCAATTAGATAGGACTGTATTTTTTTTACTTCATCCTTTGTAAAAAGTCTCATATCCACAGCTACCTGGTCATTTCTACTACGTCCAGTATGAAGTTTTTTTCCCACATCTCCAATTCTATCAATAAGAATTTTCTCAATATTCATATGGATATCCTCATAGGTTATAGAAAAAGTTATCTTGCCATTTTCAATGTCCTCTAAAATCTCCAAAAGAGTTTTCTCAATGAGATCCCCATCCGCTTTTGAGATAATCTCCATTTTAGAGAGCCCTCTCACATGAGCAATACTACCCATAATATCATATCTGTATAGTCTTTGATCGAAGTGAATAGAGGAGTGAAAATCTAGGATTAGTTCACTTGCCGCTTCTTTAAATCTTCCTGAAAAGTACTGCATTTGTCATCTCCTTTATAGAATCTATTTTTAGTAAAGATTTTTATTCCTATTAAAATTGCAATCTGTAAAACTATTGCAAAAAGGATTAATGAACTGTTTTGTGTAAACCCACCTATCAGAAACACGCCAATGGCTAAAAAGGCATTTACAAGTGCATAGGGAGTTTGAGTTTTAACGTGATTTATATGATCACATCCAGCCCCAGCAGATGAAAGTATAGTTGTATCTGAAATTGGTGAAACATGATCTCCAAAAAGTCCCCCTGAAAGAATAGCTCCTATTGTAACATAAAGTGGAGCATTAAAAGTTATTGCCATAGGGATAACAAGTGGTACCATAATGCTGTATGTTCCCCAAGAACTACCAGTTGAAAAGGATATGATAGCACCGAAGATAAAGGCAATAACTGGAATAAATCCAGAGTTAATATCAAGTGTTTTTAAAAAACCAATCAGGAACTGATCAGCTCCTAAATCTTTATTTATAACCCCTAATGACCAAGCTAAAATTAGGATTATAACAATCTCACTCATCTTTTTCATACCACTTAGATAGATTGAGAATATCTCTTTAAAAGTTTTACTTTTATAAAAAAGCATAAGTCCCATAAGAACAAGAGCTGCATATAGATACCCACTTGTTAAGGCCGCTCTAAAAGCACTTCCTGAAACTCTAGAGGTGATAAAAGATACACCTAACATGGAGAATAGAGTTCCTAAAAGAACCAGTATAGGTAACCAAACAAAAGATCCCTTAGCATTTTCAACATGGTACTTAGAGTTATCTATTTCAAACTCACTCTCATCTATTGGACTGCTCTCAAAAGTTTTCATAGGTCCAAAGTCCAGCTTAAGCAGTGTTAAACATGGAATAATAGTCAAGGCTAATATTGGATAGATATTAAAAGGAATAGATTTTATGAAACTTTCATAGTCTGAAAGAGACAGATTTAAAAGTTCAAACTCCTTTTGTAAAAGACCTATGATGAATACTCCCCATCCAATAAATGGAACTAAAACAGCCACAGGTGAGGATGTAGAATCCAATATAAAAGCTAACTTTTCCTTAGAGAGCTTAAGTCTTTTAAAAAATGGACCAAAGATTGGACCCACAATCAGTGGAGTTCCAAGATCGGAGAAAAATATCATAATACCAGTAAAATAAGCTAAAAGCTGAGCTTTAGTTTTAGAGTTTATAGAGTTTTTAAAACTCTCAGCAAAAGCGTAAGCTCCACCAGACATCATCATAAGTTCAATAAATCCACCGATAAAAATCATAAGTACAATAACACCGGCATTGTAACTATCTGTAAGTTGGTTGATAAAATATCTTCCCACTAGAACCTTTGTAGTTTCCAGCGGATTATAACCATTTAAAATGAAGATTCCACAAAATACACTGGAAAAAAGTGACAAAACTACATTTTTAGTCTTGATAGATAAAAAAACTGCAATAAAAATTGGAATTATAGAAAGAACCCCATATGAAACCATTTTTAAATCCTCCCAAATATTTAGTAAAAAAATTACTACCCCAAAATAAAAGGCATACCAAAGAATGGTATGCCCTAGAGAACTTAATTAAAGCTAATAAGCGTATTGTTATGGCAGCATCACAATACTTAATTCACAGGATCATAACATCATTGCCGTCGGCCTTAGGCTCCGTATATGGAAGTGAACTAACCTCTATTTTGTTTTTGTTAAGAGTGAGTATACACTATTTTCTTTCAAAATGTCAAATTATTTTGAAAAATTTTTTTACTGTAGTTTAATTAAAACTCCAACAATCATGAATATTGAACCTAGAATGAAAAGAATTCCTTGGAACTTAATCTGAAGTTTTGCCCAAACTCCCCACTCAATTTTAGCTATTCCTAAAATAGCCATTAAGATACCAGATGTAGGTACAAACATATTTGTAAATCCATCTCCAAGTTGGAATGCAAGTACAGCTACCTGTCTTGGAACTCCAACTAAATCTGAAAGTGGTGCCATAATTGGCATTGTTAAAGCTGCTTGTCCCGAACCAGATACAACGAAGAAGTTGAATATAGATTGGAAGAAGTACATAGCAACAGCTGATATAGATGCGTGTAGATGACTTAAAACACCAGCTACAGAGTTTAGAACAGTGTTTAAAACTGTAGGAGTTCCAGCGTCTACTCCACCTAAAACAAGTACTATACCCTTTGCCATTCCAACAACCATTGCAGCTCCAATAAGGTCTTCAGCCCCCTTTCTAAAAGATACAGCGATATCATTCACCGTCATATCATTCAGTTTAAAGATAACTCCAATGATTCCAGAAATAACTCCCATAATAGTGAACTGAGCAGCAATTTCAGGTAGGTAATACCCATGGAAAACAACTCCCCATATAATCCAAGACATACCTAAAAATATAGTTAAAAATACAAGTTTATGTCCAAATTTAAACTCTAAATCCTCAGTTTCATCAGCTTTAAAATCATCTCTAAAGAACTTATCTGTTTCATAAGAGATAGATAGCTCTGGATTGGCTTTAATTTTTTTAGCGTATCTCATAGTGTATACGATTCCAAAAGCTGTGAAGAATATCCACATAACGATTCTAAACATAGCTCCAGAAAGTACAGGAACTCCAGCAACTCCCTGGGCAATAGCCACGCTAAAAGGGTTCATCCAAGATGTTGCAAATCCAATTTGAGTTGAAATATAGCACATAAAGATACCGGTGATAGAGTCATATCCCATACCAACAACTATTGGAATAAGTATCATAGCAAATGGAATAGCTTCCTCTCCCATACCGAACACAGCTCCACCAAGGGAGAAAAGTAGGAAAACAAGAGGGATTAATAGAGCTTCAGATCCCTTTGTTTTTTTGATCATATTAAGTATTCCAGCCTCTACAGCTTTAGTTTTTAAAATAATTCCAAAAGCACCACCAGTGATAAGGATAAAGGCTATAATACCAACGGCAGTTCCCCATTTATCACCACTAACAAGACCTTCAAAGATATAGTTAGTGACACTCATATCTCCACCAGCAGCAAATATAGGCACACCTTTAATAAGCGGTTGCCCTAACTCATTTAATGCATATTTAAAACTTCCTGGAACAGGAACGGTTCTCGTTTTCATACCAGTTTCAGTGGCATACTGTATTTTTTCCATGGTAAAGCTACCAACTGGAATAAGGTAAGTAAGAATTGCAGCAAAGACAACTACAAAAAAGATAATGACATAGGTATCAGGTATTCTGATTTTTTTCTTCATTTGTTTCCTCCTAAAAAATTATACTTCGCCTAAATGAGGTAATATATATTTCAAAATAAAAGGCATACCTATAGGTATGCCTGAAATAGCTTAAATTATCTTACTTAAAAATTTTAAATATGAATTAATAAGCGTATTGTTATGGCAGCATCACAACACAAATATATTACAAACATCATCACCATCGGCCTTAGGCTCCGTTTTATTGAGTATAGTATACTATAAATTTGGGTGAGGTGTCAAATTTAAAAACTTCATTATATGTCCAAAAAAGTAGTATAAAAGTATTTTATTTTATTAAAGTTCTTTTACAATAGACAATTGTACTAAAAAAATGTAAAAAAACTGTTGTATTTTAAATTCATATGTGATATTATTCTTGGAAATAAAAAAAAAATTTTCAAAAGGACGGTGAAGAACTATGAGTAACGAAAGAGGTAATTGGGGATCAAGCGTAGGATTTGTATTAGCGGCGGCTGGATCAGCTATAGGACTTGGAAATCTATGGAAGTTTCCTTACTTAGCAGGAAAAAACGGAGGAGGAGCATTTGTAATTGTATATTTATCTCTGATAGTGATACTAGGTTTTTCCCTTATGTTAGGAGAGATGGCAATAGGTAGAAGAGGAAAATCTGATGCCTTTGGTTCATATAATAATATTAAAAAAGGTTGGGGATTCATTGGAATCTTTGGAATTTTATGTTGTTTTATTATATATTCATACTATGTTGTAATCGCTGGTTGGATTGTAAAATATATTGGTATGTTTATTAGAGGTGGTTTAACAGAGGATCCAGTGACAACATTTGGAAACTTTATCTCTTCTGGAACTTCACCTATTATATATAGTTTTGTTATTGTTGTTGTAACGGCATTAATCGTTTTAAAAGGTGTATCTGGTGGAATAGAAAAAGCAAGTAAAATAATGATGCCAATTTTATTTCTATTTATGTTAGTTATTGTCGCAAGATCAGTAACTCTTCCAAATGCAATGGAAGGAATCAAATATTTCCTAAAACCTGATTTCTCACAGATTACTCCTTCAGTTGTAATTGCAGCTTTAGGACAGGTTTTCTTCTCACTAAGTTTAGGTATGGGTGCTATGATAACTTATGGTAGTTACCTTCCAAAGGATACTAACCTAGTTAAAAGTGCTCTTTGTATACCTGTACTAGATACACTAATCGCTTTACTTGCAGGACTTGCTATCCTACCAGCAGTGTTCTCATTTGGACTTGAGCCAACAGCTGGACCTGGATTAATCTTTATAACTCTACCAAAGGTGTTTGCTTCTATGCCTATGGGTAACCTATTTGGAATTATCTTCTTCGTACTTGTACTATTTGCAGCTCTTACATCAACTATCTCATTATTAGAGGTTGTTGTATCATTTGTTGTGGATCAAATGAAGTTAGATAGAAAGAAAGCTACAATTTTAGTAAGTGCTTTAATTGCAGGATTTGCAATTCCAAACTCTCACTCTTTTGGACCATTAGCAGAGTTAAAGGTATTCTTTGGACTGAACTTCTTTGATTTCCTAGGATATTTAACAGATAATATTCTACTACCTATGGGTGGGTTATTACTTTGTGTGTTTGTTGGATTTATCTGGGATAAAGAGGATATTAAAAAAGAGATTACAAATGATGGAGAGATTTCATTCCCATTCTTCACAATATGGATGATTGGAGTTAAATATTTAGGGATTCAACTTTTAGCTCTAATTTTACTTCAAGCTGTTGGAGTTGTAGGAAGTGCACTTAGCTTCTCATTAGCAGTTATATTTATGATTCAAATTCTATTTGATGTACTTGAAAATAGAAGAAAAGTTAAAACAGCCTAGTAAATTTCCTAAAATATATTGAAGTGAATTAAGTAAAAAAGCACAGATTAAACTCTGTGCTTTTTTCTTTTTGTTACTCTCCAAAAATGATATACTAAGAGTACAAAATTGTGAAGGAGGGTGTATGAGAAAACTACTATTTTTATTAAAAATATTGATAACTTTAATAGTTTTATTAGAAACTCTCTATGGTAAAGAGATAGATCCTTTAAAGGAGTTTACATATAATATTGTGATTTCAAACTATGAAAATAGCCCTAAAAGAGATATTAGAGTTGTGAATGATTTAACAAAAGTTAAGGGGCTACTAGCCAATGGTGGTGAAAATTTCTTAGATATTGAGGGAGATGTATTCACCTCTTGGGATATATATAGAGATGGGCAAAAGATAAGTGTTGGAGATAGAGATACTCTAAATGATAGGATTGTAGAGCTTCTACCAGAGGAGAGCGTGGAGTATAAGATTGTGGCTATTCCAAATAAAAAACTCTTGGCTCAGGAGATAAAAAATATGGTTACAATCTATGAGGATAACCAACTTTTAGAAAAAAGAACATATAAAAGTGGAGTTTTAGGTTCAAAGGCTAAAATAAAAAGGGAGGTAAGTCTAAAAAGTTATTCTCCAGGGGACTATATAAGCTATAAAATTACAGTGGAACCAGATGGCTCAGGTTATTTAAATAATTTTAAACTGGATGAAAATATAGATAAGATATTGGTATTTACATTAACTGGACAAAAGGAACCTTTACTTTCAAATGTTGAGATAAAAAGTAGTAGAGAAAATAGTGAAAGTGAGATGGATATACCAAGTGGAGAGAGTTTAATCTATGAGGTCAGAGGAAAAATAAATGAGAATATCTTGGGAGATATTGAGTATAAAGGGTTGGTTACAAAGAGTGAACCATATGAGTTGGATATAAAATTTTTAAATAAAGAGAGATATTCGCCGGGAAAGACGTATACATATGAGATAGAGATAAAAAATAGTGGAAGGGGAAATGTGGGCAATATACCCATAGAGTTTTTAGTCAATGAAAGTGAAGTTATCAACTGGAATGGAAAAACTGTAAAGGCCTTTCCAAAGAATATGGAAAGTTTAAAGGGAAGAGTTTCTCTGGGAAAAGGAAAAAAGATAGTAAAAAAATATGAGGTATATGTAGAGGAATTTGCTGTTGGTGATATAGAATCAAAAGTAATGGTTGATAGTCATACGGTCAATAATAAAATATCATCACACTCCTCTAAAATCAAGATAACTCACCAAGTAGAGAGCTATTTTGATAAAAGTGGAAAGAAAAAACTGAGTGGATATACACCTGAAGGGTATATAGAATATGTGTTTAGAGTTGAAAATAATGGACTTGGAATATTAAATAGTTATAACTTTGATAGTGATATTGAGAGAGTAAAAACAAAATCAGCAAAGGGAGGGGAGATTTTAGCATTTTCTTCCAGTGATAAAAAAATCTTTAGAGACAGAGGAATAATAGTTGATGAAAACCAAATGGGAGAGGATATCCTAAATATTTTACCAGATGGATCTATTGAGTACAGAGTTAGGGGAAAAGTTTCCAAGGACTCTGTTGGTGATATTATAAAGGAAGATAGTGTTGCAAAGATGGAGAGGAGTGATGTGGTTCACAGTTTGAAAGTCTCCAAAGAGAGCTATAAGGCTGGAGAGGATATAGACTATACGGTAATCTTAAAAAATATGGGATATGGAACTGCATATGGACAAAAATATAGATTGAATGTGGATGAGGCTCTTGTCTCTCAATCAGGAGTTGAAAATAAAAAGGTAAATGCCTTTAAAAATGGGACTCCAATTGAGAAAACCCCAATTATATACCCAGGTGAGGAGGTAAAATACACATTTAAAGGTATTACAAAAAATAGTATTTTTGATAGTATACATTTAAAGTCCACTTATGGGAAAAGTGTAAAAGAGAGTGAAGTTAAATCCCTTCCTGGAAAACTTGAGTTTTCAAATACACTAAAAAGTGTAAATGGAAAGATAGTTACAAATGGTATGAAATACAAACCAGGGGATATGGTTACATATGAAGTTATTTTGAAAAATATAGGAGAGGGCTTTTTAGATAACTTAAATATTGAGAGTAATCTAGATGATATAAAAGCTTTAGTAGCTGGTTCAGATATTAAAGAGAGAGTTTTAGAGGGAATAAATATCAATATAAAAAGTAGTGATCCAAGAACAGTTATAACCTCTAAAATGGGAGATACACCAATCCATATAAGAAAAAATGTGGACTTTGCTCCAAAGAGTAGCTTGGTCTTTGAAATTTCAGGTTTGGTCTCTGACAAATCCATTGGAAGTTTGGAAGGGATGACATTTAAAGTGAATGGAGCTGAAAAGACAACCGATGGACTTGGGAGTATAGGTAGTTCAATAAGTGGAGAGAAAACTCTTTTAGAACCTGAAAATGGTATATATAAACCTGGTGATAAATTAAAATATATGCTTACAATCAAAAATAAAGGTGATGGATATGGACACTCAATACCTATAGAGGACATACTCTCTGAGGTTACAACAGAAAAAGAGGGGAAACGTTATGGAAAGGCTTTTTCCAATTGGAAAGTGACCTACTTAGGTGCCAAGGATGAATCAAGTAGATTTAAAAAATATACCTATCTAAAAAATGAGATATCAGGAAGAGAGGATCTAAATACAAAGGTGGATATAGGTCCTGGGGTAACTATTGAGTTCTTGGTTGAGGCGGATATAGATAGTAGTGCAATTGGAGTTATAGAGAGTAAGGCAAAAATAGCTGGTGGTACAAATGAGAATCAAACAATATATTTAAAGCCTATATCTGAGCACTCTGAGGAGGAGAGAGTGGAGCAGGGTATCAGAGTTCGATTGAGTTCCACAAAGAGTGAGATAAAGCTTGGAGAGGTAGTTGGTTTTACTGTAAATGTTGAAAATATGGATAGTGATAACCATGAAAATTTAAGTTTAAAAAATACAACTCCTAAGGGGTTTAGATATCTGGATGAGGAGTTTGAAAAATTTAGCTTAAAACCAGGGGAAAAGTATAGTAAAACATTCTATATGAAAGCTACTGTTGGAGCAAATATAGGGAAAAATATATTTCAAAGTTATGTGACAAGTAGAAATAGTAAAGTGTCAAATATAGGTGAAACAAGTGTGGATGTGAGAGGGGATTCTCTTTTAAATACAGCCACAATAATCGGTAAGGTAATAGATGAAAAAACAGACAGAGGTATACCCCATGCAGTTGTTTATACTCCAGGGGGAGTTGTGGTTCAAGCTGATGAGTTTGGAAGATTTCATCTTCCAGATCAATGGGTAGATGGAGCCTTTGGTGAAAATTTTACGGTGAAACTAGATGAGAATAGTTTACCTAAGGGAAGTGTGATTAAAAGCGAAAACCCCCTTGTAAAAAGGATAACTCCATACTCCTTAACAAAGTTTAACTTTATTGTTCAAAAAGGAGAGGAGAAAGAGGAGGAAAAAGGATCTGAAAAAAACTATACATATATGGGAACAGGGCTTATTGATGCCTATATAGGAAAGGATAGTGGAAAACCCAGAGCTACATATTTTGGTAAGGGAGGTTATGGAGATTATAAATTAACTTTACATTTTGATACTAAGGATAAGAAAAATCAGACACTTTTAGAGAGAATAACAGATGATGACTATGTTTACTATCCAACCTATGGAGATGGTTCTAAAATTAGGAAAGAGGTAAATACCAATGGGAAGCTCTATTTAAAGTTGGAACATAAAGAGTCCTACGCTATGTGGGGTAACTATGAAACGGGGTTCTTGGGAACAAGGTTTATGGATTACAACAAGGAGCTATATGGATTTAAGGGTGAGTATAAGGAGGAGGATATAAATGTAAAGATTTTTATGAGCACTCCAAATACTATGTATGGTCATGATGAGTTTTTGGGAACTGGAGGAAGTTTATACTTTCTAAAAAATGGAGAGATACTGAAGGGTAGTCAAAAAGTTTGGATAAAAATTGTTGATGCAGATACCTATGTTGTAGAGAAAGTCATCTATTTGCAAGAGGGAAGAGACTATGAGTTAGACCCTTTTATAGGAAGAGTTATTTTAACAAATCCCTTAAGTGGTGGTAGCTCAACAGATTACTATGCATATTTAGTTGTTGACTATAGCTATATTCCTAAGGAGGGGGATGTTGTAGACTCATCTAACTATGGAATAAAAACTGTAAAGGATATAAATGAAAATGTAACAGTGGGAGTGACCGCTATTCATGAGAGTCGTGGAAAAAAAGACTATGATTTAAAAGGTGTTGAGGTCAAGTTAAAAGATGAGAAAGGAAACTATATAAAGGGTGAATTTAGTAGTAGCTCTGGAATCTCAAATGTGAGTAACTACCTATCTTTTGATGGAGGTTTAACATTCCAAGAGGTGGATAGAGATGACTCTAAAATTTCAGGGAATGCCTATAGGATCACAGGTGCATTAAAACTTTTAGAGGAAGCTGAGCTAAAGGCATGGTATGAGAGAAAGGAGCGAGGTTATTCATTCGCTTCAGACTTAGATGATAGATTTTTAGAAACTTTTGGAAGTGAACTAAAGTATAGTCACTCTGAAAATCTAAAAAGTTATCTAAAATTTCAATATGTGGATCAGATAAAATGGGGTGAAAAAAGAGAGACTGGAACTGTGACAAGTGCAAAGTTAGAGTATATCTTAAATGAGAGCACAAAACTTTATAGTGAGATAAAAGCTGGTCTTAGTAATGCTCTATCCCTAGGAGCTGAAAAAAGAATAAATGATAGATTAAAGATGAATGGAAGAACCTCCTTTGGGGACTCAGGGAATTACTTTGAACTAGGTGGAGATTATCAGATTTTTGATAACTATAATATATACTCTGGATATAGCTCAGATGGAGAGATAGCAAGGGATAGATACACAGTGGGTCAAAGGGCTAGAGTTGGAGAGAGAACAAGCATATATCAGGAAAATCAGTTTGTTAAGGAGAGAGGGAAAAATGCCACTCTTCAAGGTTATGGAGTGGACTACGATTTAAGACAGGGCATAACCCTAGGAGGATCCATCCAACATGGAGAGTTAATTTTACCAAATGATGAAAAAAGTCGTCGAAGAGGAGGCTCTTTATATCTAAGAGCTGAACTGGAAAGTTTAACTTTAAGAAATAGAGTTGAATATAGAGAGGATAGAGGTTCTGAGAGTATAGAGCAGTATTTAACAACAAACTCCTTCACATATAGATACAGTGGAGAGTATACCTTTGCAGGAAAGATAAACTACTCATTTACAGAGGACAGTTATAGGAATAGTTACTTAGAAAGCAGTATAGGACTTGCCTATAGACCTATAGAAAATGATAGATTAAACTATCTTTCAAGATATACGATGATACTTGATAGAGATACTAAAACAAATAAGGATTTCAGTGCTCATATAGGGGAGTTTGAAACAATCTATTCATTCTCCAGAGAGCTGGATATATCTATGAAAAATGGATATAGATGTGAAAAAAATAGATATTTAAATGACCTGTATATGCTTGGATTTAAAGCTAACTATAGTGTTATGAATAGTTGGGAGGTGTTTGGACAGTATCAGTGGTTGGTGGATAGAGCCAATGAAGATGTTTTAAGTGGAGCTATTTTTGGAATATATAAAAATATAGACAAAAATATGAAGCTGGGAGGAGGGTATAACTTCTCTGGGTTCAAGGACTCTTTGGGAGAGCAGGACTATAAAACATCTGGATGGTTTTTAAATATAATAGGAACGATGTAAAGTAAAATTTTTGAATTAAAAAAGAGAGATTTCGGGGAAGGGGCCGAAATCTCTCTTCTTTGTTTATCTAAATTTATTGAAAAGCCATAGAACTATAATGGCTCCAAAAGCTGCAGTAAATATACTACCAATATTTAATCCATGAACAGAACCAATACCGATAATACTACCGATAAATCCTCCAACAAAGGCTCCTACAATACCAAGTATCATAGTGGCAATTATTCCACCACCTTGAGCTCCTGGCATAATAAACTTAGCTAAGGCACCTGCTAATATTCCAAGGATGATCCATGTTAAAATTCCCATTTTATAAACCTCCTTTGTTTTAAACTGTTAACTGTTTATTCTGCTATGAATATAGATTTCTTTTTTTATTTTAAAAATAAAATGAATATTTAAAAGTGGAGATTATGGTAAAATAGAGCGGGGCTAGGTGAGTTTTACACGAAGAGAAAAATTGAGGGAGAAACAATGAAAAGAGTGAAGGGATTATTATTTTTATTACCACAACTGGTTTTAGCACAGGACTATTGGAATGGGATTCCATATCCAATGAACCGTTGGGGTGTATCCATTATGGGGGTGGACCAAAGAGAGAGAGGAGATTTAAAAAGTGCCAGTGTAAATGGTATTGAAATTGGAGGGAAAATACCAAATGCCAATGTAGATTTTTTAAATCCTCACAATATGGAGGTAGATGCTAAGGTTCAACTTGTAAAGGTGGACTATTTTGTATTACCATTTTTAAATATCTATGGAATAGCTGGAAAGTTAGAAGCTGAAGCTAAGTTTGAATTAGGTAGAGGAAATTTTAATTTCGATAGTACAGGAAATGAATTTTATGATAGGATACTGGGAACTGTTGCAGATAAAATCTCTGGAACTATGCCTGAAAATCTTCATATTAAACAAAAATCAGAGGGAAAACTTTTGGGTATGGGTGCTTTAGTAGCTGGAGAGTACAAAAAAGTTTTCAGTTCATTGCAATATACATACACTAAAATAGAGATGGATGGAGATGTTGCAGCAAAAAGTGCAGAGGTTGCAGCGGGAAGATTAGGATATGTGGTATATAGGGATAGTAACTACTCAATAACACCATATCTAGGGGCTTCGTATCAAAAAACAGACAGTGAGATTTCAGGGGTTATTCCAAGTACAACTTTAAACTATAAATTTCAGATGGAGTTGGAAGAACTAACTCCAGCGGCAGGAGTTTTTACAGTTATAAAAGATAACTTTACAGTTCTGTTAGAGTACTCATTTGGAGATAGAAAAACCTTAGCTTTAGATTTAGGATATAGATTTTAAGAGAAAAAGATCAATAGAAAAGAGAGCATTAAAAAAGCTGTAGATACAATAATACATACCTACAGCTTATAGTGGAGGCTGGAGATTATCTCCGGTCTTTTTTATTTAGAGTTTTCAAATTGAGTATGGAACTCTTTTAAAATTTGTTTTGTCTTTTTACCAATGGCCTCATATTGATACTCTTTCAGATTAGCTAAAGAGACTCTTAAAGTTGGATGAGTATCTCCAAAACCTTTACCTGGCATTAGAACAACACCTGTTTCCTTAGCCAAAGCGAATAGGAAATCATTGATTTTATTGTTATCTTTAAACCACTTAGCAAATTTTTCATCAAAAAGTTCAAGAGCGATATCCGCTACATTTATAAGTGTATAGTAGCTAACTATATTCTCATTATCCTCAAAATGAATTCCTAAGGATGAATAAAGTAGTTTACATCTGTTTCTAATCAGATGTTTACATGAGTTTTTATACTCTGAATTTAGATCTACTAGAGAGTTTAGAGCAAATAAAGTCATCTGTAATTGCTGAGGAGTTGAGATACCAGCGGTGTGATTTAAACCAACAGCTCTACTATCTGCAACAATTCTATCAATAAAAGATATAGATTTAGGAGTTGGTGTTATCATAGTGTATCTATTATTGACATCATCACTGGCATTTTTTAGTAGCTGATCAAATATGCTCTCATGAGATATAGAGATAGTTCCTAATCTCCAACCAGTAGCTCCAAAATATTTTGAGAATGAGTAAACTAAAAGTGTATTCTTAGGAATAATTCCAAAACAAGATAGGAAGTTATCGCCAAATGTACCATACACATCGTCAGTGATAATCATTAAATCCGGTCTATCTGTATCAACAATTTTCTTTAGACTTAAAAGAGTGTCTAAGTTTAATTTTGTTGATGGAGGGTTACTTGGATTAACAAGACATAGCACTTTGATACTAGGATCTTTTAATTTTTCAAGCTCTGCTGCAGGAAGCTGCCAATCTGATTTAGGATCAAGCTGTAACTCAACTATATCTAAATCATACTCTGCGAGTGTTGGTATTTCAAGGTATGGAGTGAAGATTGGAGTAACTATGGCTATTTTATCCTTAGCTTTAATTAAGTTATTTGTATGAAGAGAGTTAAAAATGTAGAACATTGCAGCTGTTCCACCCTCTGTAGCAAACACATCAAAATCACACTCCAGTTTATTTTGGCACATCTCTTTAGATATATATTTTTTTATAATAACCTCTGTATTTGGGAGTATTCTAGGTGGTGTAGGATAATGACTTCCCAGATAGGATTCTACAAACTCCATAAGAACGTCCTCAATATTTAAACCAAGTTGATCCTCTATATATGACAGGTATGTTAATATTCCATTAACCTCAGCACTACAAGGTTCTTTTCTCAAAAATATTAAAAAACGAGTATAGATTCCCTCTTTTTTTGGAAAACCTCCAATATGATTATGAAGATATGAATACGATATTTCAGACTCTTCAATTGCAAATTTACCAATAAGGTTAAAGATTCTACGAGGAAGAGTGGCTAAAAAGTTTGGATTTCCTCTTCCAGCATTGAGAACCTCTCCTTTAAAAGCTTCATCAGCTAATTTAATTAGTTGATCTTTAAGTTCAAATGGACTTAATTCTTTCATAATGATACCTCCAATTAGTTTTTAGTTATAATACCAACGATTACAGGTCCCCACATAGTTAGGAAAACATTTGCCACAGCATAACCAATAGAGAAAGGTAGCACAGGAGTCGAGTTTTGAGTTTTTCTAAGAACTTCAGCATAAGCTGGGTTAGAACTTCTACCTCCAGCAATAATAGCCACCGAATCAACTGGATTCTTAATTTTTAATATGAAGTAGTCAAATAGGAATCCGATAATTTGTGGAACCATAGTTACAAAAACACCAAGCCAGAACAGAGTCATTCCATAGTTTTCAATTGTAACAAGAGCGCTTTTTCCAGCATTTAAACCAACAATAACAACGAATACAACCAATCCAAAAACTTTTAGGAAAGAGACTGTACCAGTGTCCATTCCTCCAACTTTTGGATATCTGCTTTTTAACCAACCAAAAATTAAACCAGAGAAAAGACAACCTCCACCAGTTCCTAAAGATATTGGAATACTGGCAATAGGAACTGTAATCTCTCCAATAATTACTCCAAGAATTATACCAATTGAGAAAGTTATATAATCCACAACATTTTTATTAGGAGTAGGATATCCTAAAGCTTTGAAAGAGTTTTCAATATTTTGTTTTCTACCATTTAGAATAATCTCATCTCCAACTTGGAATTTAAAGTTGGGTGTTAATGGCAACTCCTCATTATTTCTATAGACCTGCGAAATTACAAATCCAAGTGTAGCAGCAGGGGGTAAAAGAGGTTTTATTTCATCAATTGTTTTTCCAGCGAATTTTTGATATTGGAAAATAATAGATTTTTTGTACTCAATTGTAGTAAAAAGGTTGGTACAATCAAAAATTTCAGTGCCAAGAACTCCAGTTAAATTAAGAAGAACTTTTGTTTTACCTCCTATAACAACCCAGTCACTCTCTTGAAAAACATAGTTATCATAGTTATCCACTTTTATAACAGAGCCATTTTTAGCAACATCTAAAAGGAATATCTTCTCATTGAAATCCTCCTCTAAATCCTTAGCAGTTTTACCTAGATATTTAGAGTCTTTAGTTATTTCAAAGATTCTAGAGGACACTTTTTCAAGGGCTAAAACTTGGTCCTCATCTAGTACAATTCCCTTAGCTTGAGATTTTTCAAGTTCAAGGGCAGACTCTCTAAGATTCCATTTCATAATCAGTGGAAGAATAGTCCCCACCATAAGAACAGGACCAAGAGTACCAAAAATATATGTAACAGAGTACCCAACAGCGACATTTGTCTCAAGTTGTTTAGTTAGTTCAGGGCTTAAACCTAAATTCCCAATAGAGCTTCCAGCAGTACCGATGATAGCCGATTGAGTTAAACCACCAGCGGCAAGCCCAGCAGCAAGCCCTCTATCCAAATCAAAATAGAAAGCACAAATAAGAACACATGCAAGACCTAAAATAGTCATAACAAAAGATGAGATTACAAATTTCATAGAAGCTTTGTTATTTAAAGCTCCAAAGAATTTAGGACCTCCTTCATATCCGCAAGCATATATAAATATCGCAAAAAAAGCGGTTTTTAAAATACCAGGGATATTAAAACCAAGTTGTCCAATGATAACAGCAATGATTAAACTTCCAGCAATACCTCCAAGTTGAAATTTACCAATTTTAATTTTTCCAATTGCATATCCAATACCAATGGAAAGGAAAAGAGCAATTAAAACATTAGAACGAATATAATCAGCCAAAATATCCATATGGATCCTCCTTAAAAAATTTTATCCAGTTTGGCTGAAGTATACAAAATAAAAAAAATGATTCCTTCAATTTAGGACAAAAAATAGAAAAGAGATTAAAGCCTGGTCAGAAACTTTAATCTCTTTTCCATTTATTTAAATTTTAACTTAACAGGCGAAATGTTATTTTCCTCTAAATTTTATAAAGATGAAAAGTACGACAAAAGCACCTATAACAGATAGGAAGATACTACCTAAGTTAAGTCCAGTAATCGATCCAATCCCTAGAAGACTACCGATAAATCCACCTACTAAAGCACCTACAATACCGAGGATTGTAGTGGCAAAAAGTCCTGCTGTATATACTTCTGGCATCATAAGTCTAGCTAATGCTCCAGATAAAAGTCCTAAAATAATCCATGAAAATAATCCCATAGAAAAACCTCCCATAAATATGTTTTCATTAAGTATATTCGTCAAAACTCAAAAATTTCTTTTAAAAAATATGAATTAGAGATAAAAAATTGAAAAGGTAAAATAAAAACATCTCAGTATATATAAAAAAAGATTGAAAGGAGGAGTTTTGTGATAAGGGGATTTTTTCTATTATTTATTCTATTTTTTCAACTTATTTATGGATATGAAAAGAAAGAAAATAAAATATTTATAGGAAAAAGATACCCAGTAAATCTAAGTTTAGATTCAGGTTGGACCATGAGTTATATCCAGATGAACAGTAACTTAAAATCAAATTTGAGAGCTCCTCAAATGAAGGTGGATCAAAAAATTAATATGGCATATTTAAAATACAGTGAGGATCTAATTGGATTTAGTTGTGAAAACTTAGATGAGTCTTTAAACTCAAATTTAAGAAATCACTTTTTTGGTGGAGTGGGAAAGGTTTCAAAAAAAATAAATATGGATTCAATATACTTAGAGCCCATGGGAAAGATACAATCCATGGCTGTTTTTCAAAGAAGTATCAATGAAAACTATGGAAATTATAATGTGAGTTTAGACAATTTAAATGGAATATTAAATACTTTTTACTTGGGAATGGGTATTGGAAAACAATATTTTCAAGAGAGTCATATCCTTGATTTCTCAGTTAGTGCAGGAGTTAAACAGGAGTTAAACAGAGTGGATGAGAATGTGAAAAACAGGGTAAAGTCATTAATGGCAGAGGATGAGAGAGGAGATTTAAAGGATAAAAATAATTTTACACAGGAGTTGGGATTGAATGGTGCAATTGGAGACCCAACCACAGGTGTATCCTTCTATACGGGGTATAAATATTTTTTTTCAGAGGATGAGTCATGGAAGGTAACAGCAGGAGTTAGTTATATTTTTTAAAAAAGTGGCCCTCTATTTTAAAAGGCCACTATTCTATCTCTACCGCTATTTTTAGCTATATATAATTTTTCATCAGCTTTAGAAATAGCTGAATAAAAGGAGTTCTTATCGGTTATATTGGTATAAACAACTCCAAAGGAAGCTGTAATTTTGTGATTTTCAATAAGAGTTGAATCTCTAATTAACTTTTGAAGAAAGAGGGTTCTATTTAAAAGTTCCTCTTGAGTAATATTTCTAAAGACAATTAAAAACTCCTCCCCACCCCATCTAACAGTGTAGGTATCTTTTTTAGAGATTAACTTTATACAATTGCTGATCCCTTTAAGAACAAAATCCCCTCTGTCATGTCCAAAGCCATCATTGATACTTTTAAAGTGATCAATATCAAGTAGAATAATACCGCAATTGTCTATGGGAAAGGTCATCTCCTCCTGTATAAAATATCTGTTATAAAGAGTTGTAAGAGGATCTCTTAAAAGCAGATTACTCTTAATCTTATTTAGCATTTTTAAAGAGTGTAGCTCTTTTTTTAACTTCTCTCTTCTATTTGTATAGAGAATGGAGAAAACTATGAAAAAGAGTAGAAAAATCTCTTTTAAGTTTATCAGTTGTAATACATTTTCTTTTTCAATTAAAATTTTAAAGCTCGTTTTATCAAGAGGGAAAGCATAGTAATCAGTGAGATCCCCTATATTTTCAGCGGTAGTTTTATCTGTTGAGTATATAACTTTATATTCTCCATCGATTATTGTTGCGTTTAAACCTAGGGTATTTTTTAGTCGCTTAACGTTTTTAGCAAAAAAATCTTTATTGAAATCAAAGTACCAAAGACCTCTAAGTCTTTGGGAGTTATTAAAATATTCATATTCAGGAAAGATTATAGTAAACATCTTTCTATTGTGAGTTCTATCTTTATAGAGATTATATAGAGCGAACTCTGTGTTATTTCTTGAAATACTTCTTCTACTTTGAAATACATCTAAGCTTAAGGCTCTCTTTTGAAGAACTTTGACCCAAGTTTCACTGAAGTCATCAGTGTATATGATTTTTCTGTCATTGTCAAAAGATCTAATATTGTTATAGACAATGTAAAGAAGGGAGTTATTAAACTTAGAGTTCAGATTCTCCTTAGCTTCCTTTAAGTTATAAAAGCTAAATTGATTGGGATAGGAGAATATATTCTTAAAATACACCCCATTTCCCTCAATTTCAAAGTATGTTATATTTTTATCAACTTTATAATCAGAAAATGGAAACTCCTTTTTAGTTGCATATAAAAAATCAATCTCATTTTTTAATATCTGAATATCCCTGTTAAAATGGACATTAAAGGTCTCAATTGATGAGTTAACCTCATTAAATAGATGATTTTTATTGACCAAAGTTGATAGAAAAAATAAGCCGACTAAAAAAATGTAAAACATTTTAAAAATCATATTTTTTTAACCTCCATAGTGAACTCTTCTTTAGAGATTGGTTTACTGAAGTAGTACCCCTGAGCATAGTCCACATGTAAAAGCATTAAGAAATCAAGTTGCTTTTTAGTTTCAACACCCTCTGACACAATTTTAAAATTTAAATCTTTAATAAGGGTTATAAGATTTCGATATACAATCTCACCCTTAGAGCTATTTACCTCAATTGAATCCAATAGAGATTTATCAAATTTAACAATATCTATTGGTAAAAGTGGTAAAAGTCCAGCAGTGGAATGCCCAGCAGTAAAATCATCAAGAGATATCTGTATTCCAAGTGTTTTTAGAGCTTTAAGTTTAGTTATAAGGTCTTTCATATCTAAAACAAAGATTGATTCAGTAATTTCAATCTCTATATATTTACCAGGAACTTTAAAATAGCTTAAAAGTCCAGCTATTATTGTTATTAAATCATCTCTTTTAAATGTTTTCATAGATATATTAAAAGAGATTTTAAAATTGTCAGAGGGAATAGAGTTATTTTCAATTAACTCCTTTATAAAAACAATGGTATCCTTGGCAATTTTATAGTCAACTTTATGAATAAAATTGTATTTTTCAGCTATGGGTATAAATTCAAATGGTCCAATGGATCCGAGCTCTAGAGAGTTATATCTAGCAAGGGCTTCAGCTCCAATCAACCTCTTAGTTTTTATACAAAACTTAGGTTGATAAACAGGATATATTCCACTTACATTCTCCTTTAAAAGTGAGAGAATTGAAGACTCTCTATTCATCTTTTCAATAAAATTTTCATCGGCAATTTTAAAGAAGTTGATTTTATCTTTTTTCGATTCAAGCATAGCTAAATCGGAGTATTTAAAGCTGGTAGCTAGGGAAACATTGGAACTTTTATAGCTGATACCCAGATTAAATGTAATATTATATTTTAATAAATTGGGACAAAACTCTTTAAACTTTTTTAGTTTATTAATTATATCTTCAGAGCTTTCAAAGGAGAAACCATAGAACTCATCTCCAGATATTCTAAAAATATATGAACCAATGAAGCTATTTTTTAAAAAATTGGCAAACTCTTTTAAAATCATATCTCCAAACTCATGTCCCAAAGAGTCATTTATATTTTTAAAATTATTTAAATCTATAACAAAGGTACAGCCAGAAATAGAGTTTTGCTCATTACAAAACTGATCAAATATAAATCTATTTGGAAGATCAGTTAAAGAATCTTTAAGTAGAGTTTTTTTATTTAAACGCTCTCTATATAGGTATGTAGAAACAGCCACAATTATAGCTACAAAGAGAGCAGAGGCAAGAATTAGTAGATTTCGAATCTCTTTATTTTTTTGATATAGAAGCTTTTCCTCCATCTCCTTTTCTAAGGCAGCTATATCTGCTAACCTTGGAATATCAATGGAGTGTTGGAAAGCTTTATCAATAATATCTCTTAAAATACGATCCTCTTTATTAAATGTTAAATTTATAGGGATAGTTTCAAAGGGAACAATATGGTATCTTTTAGAGTCAAAATCCTCTTTATTTGTGACTAAAAGAGAGTTGACCTTCCCAGTGTTAAGAGCTCTAATCATAGATTTAAGATCATGAAAAACAACCACATTACTATCTATATCATACCTTCTAGCTAAGTGTTCCTCCACAGTGTCACTTAAAACGCCTATAGTTCCATAAGAGGCGTGAGAGCTATCTAAGCTAACAATAAAAACACCTATCTCATATATTTTTTTAGAAAAAATAAAATTTTTACTACGCTTTCGGGTTTTAGATAGAAGTATGGCGTCAATACTTCTATTTTCTAAATCGGAAGTTGTTTTAGGAATATCAGTAGTAACATCAGTAAAATCTATATTTAAATTTTTTAAAGTTTTAAATATATTTGGAGCGATACCTTTATAAGTTCCATCAACTAAAGATTTAAATGAAATTAAAGAGTTGGTTCTATTCTCATAGGCCACTTTAATAGGTGCTCGAGTCTTTAAATAATCTATCTCTTCAGGTGTTAAAGAGCTATAGAAGTTATTGTAGGAAAGAGCTCTATTTAAAGAGGCAACTGTATTGGAGAATCTCTCTCTATAAGAGTTCTTTAAGGCATCATTTACAAAGGGGATTATCCCCTTATATCTATGCAGAAAAGCCATACTGATTCCAGAGGAGTGACTTATTTTAACTCCAAAGTTAGGTTTATAAAGTGCTGGAGTAGTAGTTAATATAAGCTTATCCTTATAGTTATCCAAATTATCCACAGCAATGGGATAACTGGATAGATTATTATTTTCTAAAATAGCATTTAAAATATTGTTATATGATTTTATATGGGAAGTATATATAATCTTATTGTTCAAATCTGTTATAGAGTTAACCTCTATATTTTGAGATATAACAAAAAGCTCTTCAGAAAATATACTGTTACTAAAATCAAGGTAGTTGTCATAGAAGGCACTTTTGGGGATTAGAGCAACTCCATCAATGTTTCCAGACTCAAGTTCCATCCCTAGGTTTTTATAGGGTATTGTTTTAAAGGTAACATTTAGGCCCATATAATCTTTAAAGAATGTCTTAGCAACCTCATTTAAAGAGGGTATATTGGGGTAGCTTAAATTATAAAAAGGTCCATCTGATAGAGCAATAACAAGTTTTTCTTTCTTTAAATTATTAAAAATCTCTCTTTCTTTAGAAGTTTTAGGTGTATAGACTTCACTGAAAGTAATATTAGAAAGTATAAAAAAAACAATAAAAAATAATCGGTAAATCATTTAATATCTCCTTCATTTATATCTTGATATATAATCATGTTTTTTCCAGAACTTTTAGCTTTGTAAAGTCTTTTATCACACTCAATATACGTGTTTTTTGTAGATTTAGAAAATCCACCACTTATAGTGACTGTAATAGGGTATTTCCACTGAATATTTTCCACACTTTTTCTGATATACTCACACCTTTCAATTGTAAATATATCGTTAAAATGGGTAAATAAAATAGTAAACTCCTCTCCTCCAACTCTATAGATAGTAACCTCATTGTTCTCTATCTCTTTAAGAATTTTACCAATTGTGAATAGGACTTCATCTCCGAAATTGTGACCATAGGTATCATTTATTTTTTTAAAATTATCAACATCAAAGAGTAACATTGAGTAACTCTCATTTTCTAATGAACTCATCTTTTCATTAAAAGCCAATCTGTTTCCAATATTAGTTAAAGCATCAAGTTTTGATTTCCTGTTAAGGGATTGTAGTTGTACGTATGAAACTCCTAAAATAAAAAAAATAGATATAAGTAGAATAGTCATATTTTTATAAAGGGTTTCATTTTCCTCAGCAAAGTGTTCACGCTCTAAATTCTCAATAAGGTACAGAGTGAAAACTTGGTTGTTAGCACTTGTAATTTTATTTAAATAACCATCATAGTCAAGAGATAATCTCCTATAACTATTGAAATCTTCAATTTTAAAATAATATGTAAATAATAGGTTATAAGCTATTTTTAAAAAAAATACATCCCCATGGATCTTATGGGATTCAATGAAGTTTTCAAGAGCAGATGGTGAAAACTTTTTAAAATCATATTTTAGATTATAGCTTTCTAGAGATAGAAAATAAAAGTTTTCTATATCAATGAAATAAAGCTTTTTTAGATTACTCAGCAACAGATGAGCTCTAGCAAGATTTTCTTTAGCCAATTTTGGCTTATCTAAATCGGTGTATATCCTTGAATACAGAAGTGTTTTTAATATTGAGATATTATTTTGATACTCAATAGGTTCACTATCTAGGTTGGGTATCTCATTTAAATGCTTTAAAGCTTTATCATACTCTTTAAGAAAAACATAGTTTTCAGCTAGATAAAAATTTTTAGAAGCTTTTATTCGTAAGGCTTCAGGTAAATTTTTAGATTTAATATCAATTTTATTTAAAATTTTAATAGCGGTGTCATATCCCTCAAGATTGGTAAATATCCAACTGAGTGAAATCTTTGCTCTGATAACATCATACTCTGAATTTAAGTCTTCAGCTAAGTTAAGGTAGTCCATAGTCAGTTTAATTATATTTACAATGTTACCAGAGGAGGAGTCAAGAACCCTTAATTTATTTAAGATATATAGCTCATCTTTTGGAGAGAGAGTACCACTTTTAAGAACCTCCTTTAAAATATAGGCACCAACATTTTCAGTGGAGTTTATATTTAAAAGGACTCTATTATTTTCAGCAATCTCTCTATATCTGCGGGGATACTCATTTTTAGGTATCTTTTTAAATTTATCCCAAACCTCTTTTTCTAAAGGGGTAAGTTTATCTATATTAAGGGGAGTATTTATAGGGGTAATTTTATTAACCACAGATAAATCCAGTGTTTTTTTTTCTTTAACAATTGAAAAAAAGACCAATGAAACAATTAATAAAATAACAAATGAGGTAACAAGAATTTCATAAGATTTTGATTTCATAATGTGCCCTAAACTCCCTTCAAAATTAAGATAATAGATTAGATTAGTATAACATATTTTACTAAAATAAAAAACCCTCTAAGACTATTAGAGGGAAGTAAAAATACTATTTTTTAAAATACTGAGAGTAAAGAATCTTGTCATCACCAACAGCACTATCATGTTTTATAACAATGTATATATCATCAATACTGCTATCAACATTAATATTTTTTAAGATCTCTTGAGCAACTGCATCAAAGTTTAGTTTAGGAGTAGTAAGTCCCTCCAACTCAACTTCAATATTCATATTGTTATTTACAATTGTAACATCATAATCCGCTTTCTTTAAAGTAGAAGCCATTTTAACTTGTAAATGATCCTCTAAACGATCCTCTAAAATATCTTGAGGTGAATCTTTAGCAAAAGATAGAGCAGAAATTAAAGTCATTAGAAATAAAAATTTTTTCATATGTAGCCTCCATGGTTCGATTTATTTTATAATTTATAATAACTTAGATGTATCTCTTCTATATCCCCTTTTTTAGGACTATAAAAAATCTAACTCCAAATTTTGTGTTTTCAACACCATATATAAAGTTATGTGAGTTTAAAATCTCAGAGGATATATATAGACCAAGCCCTCTTCCACGACTGTTTGAAGAGTAGAATTTATTCCAAATTTTATCAATATTTTTATCTGAAATATGAGGGCCATCATTTTCTAAAAATAGAGTGAGCTCCCCATCCCTATAATCAGTATAGATTCGAACCTCTTTTTTAGCATACTCCAAAGCATTTTTTAAAATGTTTAGAATAACCTGTTCAAACATCTCTCTATCAGCGTAGATAGTTATATCTTTAAGAAGAGTTAGTATAACTTTTTTATCTCCAATCTCGTGCTCTAAAACCTTTAAAGAGATTTCAAATAAAGAGTTTAAATTAAAGTTTTGACACTCTAAAACGAGCTTGTCTGGAGAGTGGGTGTTATCTTTTAAAAGGGTGTTAGCCATTTTTAAGATACGTTTACTCTCCTCATTTATAATTTTTATCTCATCACTTGAACTATCCTCTAAGAGAAGATCACTAAATCCAATTATGGCTGAAAGTGGTGTTTTAACTTCATGCATAAAAAGTTTAATACTTTCCTCCAATCGAATCTGTGCCTCTTTATTCTTTGAGATTTTTTTTCTGTATAGTTCAATTATATTTTCAAGTTTTTCACTCATTTTAAATATATCTTTATAGAGTGTTCCAATCTCATCATTACCGTCATAACTATTCTCCTTTATAAAGTGAAGATTGGCTATTTGCTCACTCACTTTAGAGAGATTAACAATGGGTTTAACAATGATTCTTTCTAAAATAATACCAATAAAAATAGTGAAAAGAACGATTAAAATCCCTTTTAGATAAAAGTATAATTTTAAAGATGGAAATATATCATTGATATTTTCATAGGAGTAGAAAATCACTATTTTATAACCATCTTTATTTAGTGTTATAAGTTGAAACTCATCATCACCATCCACATCTTGATAGACTTTTTTCTGTGGAGTTAAAACATCAATAGTTAAAAGAGATTCCAGAAAGTCATCACCTAGATTTGATTGTGTATAGGGTGTATTAACCTTTTGAACTCTACCATTTACATTATAGATTTTTTCAGATGTATGGCTGAATTTATAGTCTTTAAAAACTTGATTATTTTTAATGAGAACTGTGGGAAGATAGTATCTATTGAGAACCTTTATGGCAGTTATTTCAACTAGGTCACCACGATCTATTTTTAAAGATGTATCAGAGTAAAGATTATCTAAAAAGGCATCCAATAAAACATAGGCATCCCCCTCTTGGGTATCCACTTTAATAAAATAAAAATTGTTTAAATTTTCAATCTTATCATCTTTATAGATGATAACCAATGCATTTTGATTTTTTTCATAGTTTTTAAGTTTCTCAAATTCAATTTTACCATTGGATATAAAATCAATCTTTTCAAGTTGTAAAACTTTACTGTATCTAAAATATTTTTCAAAATATGTATCCCCTAAAACTCCCTCTAGAAAAAGAGAGATTAAAAGGGCCAGAGATAAAATAAGGATAAGTTTATTTCTCAATCTCATATCTAAACCTCAAACTTATATCCAAGAGCTTTAACAGTTTTTATAAATCTATTACACTCTCCCAATCTATCACGAAGTTTGGCTATATGTTTATCCACAACTCTATCGTTGCCATAGAAGTCATAGCCCCAGATAGCATCTAAAATCTGCTCTCTAGTTTTTATAACTCCTCTGTTATCCTCAAGGTAAAAGAGTAGTTCACGCTCCTTTGTGGGAAGGTGTATCTCCTCACCATCTATAAAAACACTTCTACTAGATTTAATAAGAGTTAGGTTCTCATATATAGTTGGCTTAGATGATTTTTGCCCAAATCTTTTTACCATAGATAGAAGCAGAGCCTTAGAGAAAGGCTTTGTTAAGTATCCGTCAGCTCCATTTTCATATGCTAAAATTTGGCTTCTCTCATCAGAGAGAGCAGAGACAAAAACCACTGGAATTTCAGAGAACTCTCTAAGTTTTTTAATAAACTCCATACCATCCATCTTAGGCATCATTATATCTAAAAGTATAACTGTATACTTTGTACTACCACTGACTTTTTCTAAGGCTATCTCTCCATTTTCAGCCTCATCTACAGAGAACCCCTCTTTTTCTAAGATTGTTCTTGTTAATTTTCGTAAACTTTCAGTATCCTCAACTATTAATATCATAATCTTTTTTCTTCATCTCCCTAAGTTTTAAGTATTTAACACTTGTATATAGAGCACTAAAAGTTGATAGGGCAAGTCCTTCAACACCATCTAAAAATCCCAATCTGAATATATACATTCTAAGGAATTTAAATATAGGATTTAAGACAATATTAAAAAATCCAGCGCTTTTATTCTTTTTAAAAGCCACATTAGCACCCTCACTAGTGTATCTATTAAACTTATGAAGATAGTCAGCATAGTCTTCATATGTATAGTGGTCTATTCTATTTTTTAGCTCTCCAATTTCATCCCCTGTTAAAAACTGCTCATGTACCTCATCTAAAGAGTAGTGCCCACTGGTTTTTTTAAATAGTCTAACTCTTGAACTACCGCTCCAACCACCAAAACGGATACGTTTACCAAAACAAACAGAGTTAAATGGTATCTTATAGACATAGTTATCGCCATGTGCCATAACCTCTTTAATCTCATTTGCTAATTCAGGTGTAACTACCTCATCAGCATCAATAAGTAGTATCCAATCCTTTGTACATCTTTCGATAACATTATTTTTCTGTTTTCCATATCCAGGCCAGGGGATCTGATATACCTTAGCTCCAAAAGATTCTGCTATCTCCACTGTTTTATCTGAACTAAAGCTATCTACAACGACAATCTCATCTGCCAATCCCTCTATAGCCTTTAAAGTTCTCCCTAAACGTAACTCTTCATTAAATGTTATTAGCCCCACTGACAACATAAAAATCCCTCCTATTCTTTGTTCTATATCTATGAAAGAAGTTGATATATTCTTCCCAGTAGATAGTTTCTGCAAATTAACAGATTCAATTTAAACTTTAAAGGAGAGAATACTCTCAACTCAACTCTTTTTATATTTTCTAAATCTAACTTCAAGGCATTAGTTCCCTTACGAGTAGTTACAAACCCCTTTATTCCAGCCTCTTTTAAAATAGCTATAAATTCAGGTGACTTATGTCCCCAAGGCCAGCAGAAAAAGTTAGGTCTATATCCTGTATGCTTATCAATAAGTGATATATTTTTATTTAAATCATCTAAAACCCTAGTTTTAGCCTCCTCTAAAGTTTCAAAAATAAGGTCTTTATGGAGTTCACTATTTATAAACTCCTGAATAGCTGCTCTATTTTCTCTACTTTCTGGAGATAGATTATCATAGTAATCTTTAAATTTTTTGGCAGCTTTTAGAGGAACTATAACTCCAGTACTTGAAAACTCTCCCCTTTTACCAAAAATGGGGAAACCAACCTCAGCTGAACCACCATAGAGATGTTGAATATCTCTATCTAAAAGATCCTCTGCACTGACAACTCTATCAAAGGATGTATTTACGAAAATCGGCATATGCTTATGGGAGTGTAACTCAATATCAAAGACACCAGATCCACTCATCTCCTCAATCTCCTTCCAACTTAGGTAGTTATAGGCTCTGTTGTTTTCATCCTCAATATAAGCTGTATTTAGATAAAGAGTAGCTTTCATCTTATATTTTTTTAAAAGAGGAAAAGCATTTTTATAGTTATCGTAGTAACCATCATCAAAAGTTAAAGCCACACTATTTTTAGGTAACTTTCCATCCCTTTCCATGGATTCTAACATCTCTCTATTTGTCATAGTTTTCATATTTAAAAACCAGATATTTTTAAGATGTTCTTCAAACCAGTCAGTTGGAACTCCAGATTCTCCAATGTGGTGATATAAAAACCAGGGATTTCCTTTTTTGTTGTAAAAGATACATGCGATTAAAAAGATGTATATAAAAAACTGCATTTTGACCTCCTAAATTAAATGTTTTCACCTTCATTTTATCATTAAATAAAGTATAAAACAATAGTGTGGAAGTTTAAAAAGAGCTAGGTAACGAGGGGGGGGTTACCTAGCTCACATAAAATGAGATTTAATTTGGAATTTGAAAAAACTACTTTAATCAGTATCTATTTTTTATATCCACACTTTGAACAAGAACCGTTTTCATCCAATGCGATTCCACAAAGAGGACAACGCTCTATATGGTTTCTTGTATCAAACTCTGCTGATGCTGCATTTACACCACTAGTAAAAGTGATTTTAGCAATGTTTAATTTATCTTTTAGTAACTCATAAACTATTTTAATCATACCTTCAACTGTTAAAGTTTCCTTTGTAACAACTAAACGAGAATCAGGGTATGCAGTTGCAAGTTCTGTTTTAAATGCTACACCTTTCATAGTGTTTTGAGGTGTTCCATCTTTAATACCTGTCTCCTCATAAACTTTAAGTATAGCAGGAAGAAGCGGATCATCCTCTCTTAAAATAAGTGAGTGGTCAAAGTTTTTAAGAACATCCCAAGCTGTTTTTTGAATCTCATTACATGGATATACCATATTAACTCCCTCATTGATAGAATCCTCAACTTCAATAGTTAAAACTCCAGTGTGTCCATGTAGATATTGAGCCTCACCCTTAAACTTATAGAATCTGTGTGCATATTGTAAATCAAATTTAGTAATACTTCTCATAATTAAAACCTCCCTATAAATAATTTCTTTTAACTAATAATAGTAATCGTTACTATTATTACATTTGAGTGTATTATTACATATAAAGAGATTTTTGTCAAACATATTTTTAAAAAATTTAAAATAAAGTTGGAAAAAATCTTAAAAATAGATTATAATTATAGGAAATCAGTAATAAAAATAGTAATTATTATTAAAGAGATAAAGGAGGTATAATTGTGAAATTTTCTAAACAGAGAGAATTAATTTTAAATTATATATTAAATAGTCACGAACACCTTACAGCTGATACAATATATGCAGATTTAAAAAAAGATAACCCAGAGTTAAGTTTAGGTACAGTATATAGAAATTTAACGAAACTTACAGAGGTGGGAGCTATAAAAAAAGTTAGTTTACCTAATCAGGTGGATAAATTTGATAAAAATTTGGAGCCTCATGCTCACCTAATATGTGATGAGTGTGGAAGTGTAACGGATATAGATATTCCAGAAGTGAAAAGTTTTATAGACAAAGTCTCAAAGGATGAGGATATATTAATAAATAGATACAATATATCTTTTAATGGGATTTGTAAAAAGTGCAAAAATAAAAAGTAATAAAAAGACCACAGAATTTCTGTGGTCTCTTTACTATTTAGGGGTACTAAAATTTATAGCCAACACCTACATTAAACTGAAGTGCTCTATTTGAATTATCTCCAAATAGGAAGTTTACTCCAGTTGAGTAAGTGGTATTATTATTTCCTTGGAACTCTAAAGATAATCCTGTAACTCCATTTATTTTAGAGAATTTTTCATTTTCTAATTTAAAGTTCGATCCCATAGTGTCCTTGCCAACTATATTTCCAGTTGCAGATAAAGCTCTATCTCCTAGAGTATTATTAACTCCTAAAGTCAAAATAGATGAAAGTTTTCCAGAGTTAAAGTGTGTATCTTTTATTAGGTTAGTTCCAATAAAAAGATTTCCAAGTTTTTTAGTTGTCTTTTTAACTCTCATATTCACCGATTTGTCTTTGTAGTTCTCTTTAATTTTATGTTGAGATAGATTATAGTAACTTAATCTCATTATAGGCTCTATATGAAGAGTATCTGAGAAATCCATCATATATGAAAACTCTGTGAAGATATTATAAGTCCCTTGCTTATACTTTTGAGAGTTTTTATCTCTTTCAGATTTTAAATCAGTTAATTGATATCCCATTCCAGTGACAGTTTTAATATTTTTAATATCGTTTTCAAAGTAAGTTCCAACATACATTGACGTACCTTTTAAAGAGTTATCACCTTTAAAAGATGAACTTTGATGATTTCCTCCAAGTGCAAATCCAATAGAGTTATTTTCAGATACACCATATTCAACAGTAGCAATAGCTCCATTTATATTTGATGTTATATTGGCATTGTCTTTACTATGAGATGAAAGAACACCACCTTTTGCATTCCACTGGTTTTCAGATGTTTTATCTTTTAGAACTATATTGTTTTCAAAAAGTTGTATAGATTCAATACCTGTTTTTAAAGAGTGTGTGTATGGTGTATTATTTTTTAAGGTCTTTAGTGTATTAAGAGCCTCATCTAAAGATTTTGGTACAGGTAGATTTTCAAGACTATCTGTATCAGCTAAACTTTCAAGTAGATCAAAAACTCCATTTTTAATATAGATCTCTTTGGCATTAATAGGAGGATTTATATCTGCTACTCCATCTCTTTCAAGGTTTTCATCAATATTATCATACTCTGAAACTTCATAACTAACCTCTGCCCTATTTTCAACAACTGGTTCTTTTTCTATTTTTTTATCCTCAATAGGCTTAGCAACAGGTGCTTTTTTTAAAGCCTCAATTAGTTCATCATTTTTATTGATAGTTTTAAACATAGCATTTCTTTCAGCCACAAGTTTCCAAATTTCAGCACTTGTAGCCTCCTGCTTCTTTAGAGTTTTTTCTCTCTCTTCACCAGTTTCATATGTCAATCTATGTCTATATGATTGATTTAAGTTTTGCTTTCCCTTGATAAGAGCCATATGGTCTTTAGCTTGCTCTCTTAAATCTGCATTTTCCTTTTCTAAGTTTGTAATTTGCTCTTTAGCACTTAGATTTGATCTTTCCATAACTTCATTATTTTCTCTGTACTCTTGGGAAAAAGTTTGTGTAGATAGACTAAAAATAGTCATTCCCAGTAGTAAAAATTTCAAATTTCTATTTTTCAAAATAAAATCCTCCCTAATCTCTCTTTCAACTATATTTTAATACATAGAGGTGGAAATTTATTTTTTATGACATGAATTATGAAAAAAAACACATTAATATTTTAGAAATAGGGATAAATAACACTTGAGTAAAAGTGTTTAATGGAGTTATAACAAATGAAAAAAGCTGCAAATAATGCAGCTTTTCCCATATTTAAGGAGTACTAAAATTTATAGCCTATACCTAAAGATAGGTAGTTGTTATCTCTTTTTCCAAACTCTTTTCCGATTTCAAGAGCCACTTTTAAATCTTTAATCTCAGTGGAGATTCCAGCATTAGCAAGTAGGTTCTCCTTTTTTAAAGAGTCATTATTTAGATTGTAATTAACTCTATCTCCTAAAAGAGAGATATCTTGCTTATTATTTAAATCTCCCAGTTCATAAGAGTAGATGAAGTTTGAGTATATATCTATAAAATTGAAATTTTTACCAATTTTAAATCCAACACTTGGAAGTATAGAGAAGTAATCCTCCTCTGTAACAGTAAGTCCCAAATCTCCCGCATTTTTTTCAGTGAATCTCTTATGTTTACCATACCCTAGGTTTAATCCAGCCATTGGCTTAATGTATAGAGACTCTCCATAAGTTCTACTGATCTCTCCATTTGCTCCTAAAGTATATGAGTTATATTTCCCCTTAGCTTTTTTATTAAAGCTATCAATCTCTCTATTAGTTTCATGGAAGTTATACTCTCCATTTAATCCAAACTTAATATCAAAACTGTTCAGTGCAAGTTTTTTATAAACTCCAGTATGGATAGATTGAATAGAACCTTTAGAACCCTCATTATACTTTATGCTGCTATTCTCATATCCAATAGTTGTGTATATATTATTTTCAAATCTTTTTGTTCCCACAAATCCTTCAGACACTGTCTTATATCCAGAAATATCTCCCTTGTCTTTAACTGATGATTTATCTCCAAAAATGTTAAAGTTATAGCTATACTCATTTAAGTTATCTATAAGTTTTCCATCCTCTTTTATAAATCTATTTTGTATATCAAAAATTTGTCTAGGAAGATTAGCATATATCTCCCCTGATAGATCTTTAACAACTTTTTTTAGTTCATTAGTACTATCATTTTTTAAGATTTTATCCATAACTAGTTCTTCATCTTTAGATAGATTCATATTTTCAATACCTAAATAACTATATAGGGATTTAGATAAAGAGCTAAGTTCCTTACTTTCGTAGATTTCCTCAATTGTAGTCTTATTTCTATAGACTTTTAAATTTACATTTCCACTGTCATTAATCTCTACATTTGATTCATAGAATAGAGAAACCGCTTTAGGATTAGTAGCTCTAGCTAATTCAATTTTAGGTGCAGAGAAAATATCATTATAGACAATCTCTTTTTTATTTCCCTCAATTAAATCTTTAGATGCTACAATATCTCCATCTATCTTTAGGCTTCTTTTAGATCTAACTCTAGAAACGTCTCCAGAGGCCTCTTTTCCAACAATGAACTTCCCTAACTGGTCTGTAGAAATCTCTAAATTTCCATTTGCTAAAATTTTTCCTCTATTTATATATGTAGCTCCATTATTTGCAACGATACCTCTTCTTCCAGTACCATCATTTGAAAATACTATCTCTCCCTCATTGACAATAGAACTTCCCTTATGATCGGCAAACATTCCTGTAATAATAGGGCTATCTCCATCTAAAACAATTTTACCTTTATTTATAATTTTACCACCGCTTCTAGCAACCATTCCATAGGAGTTGATTCCTTGAACATTGATAACACCCTCTTTTTCGTTGGTAGCAACAGCTCCATTCATAGAGTACATACCTACAGCCTTTTCTCCATTTACACTGATAACTCCTTTGTTGATAGCAAAGGTATTTTCGCCATATGTATTCATTCCATGAGCATTTCTACCAGAAACTGAGATTGTTCCAGTATTTTCAATTGTGTTTTTACCTTTAGAGTTAAAAACTGTTAGAGACATTCCATTAATACCAAATGGTTTATCTGGATTTATAAGGTCAAAATCATTGTTATTAACAGTGATTTTTCCTTTATTAATCATATAGATATCTTCATCTGGTTTATTTTCCTTAACTGATTTATGTGCTCCCATACCAATAAGATCACCATAGGCAGCATTTGGTTTTCTATTTCCGTTGATCTCTATTTCACCATTGTTGATAGATGTAAATCCTTCTCCATCAGATGTACTATACATTCCAATTAGAATAGTTCCATCCCCTTTAAGTTTTCCATTATTTTCAAGAAAACCTCCCTCAGTGGATCTCATAAGAGTTGCATATGCATTTGGATCTTCCATATTAGCAACAATATTACCATTATTTATAGCTTTAGCATTTTTTCCATGGGAGGACATACCGACACCCCTGTTAGCTAAAATGTTTATAGTTCCAGATTTTTCATTGATGGCAGTTGTATCGTCAAAAGCTCTTAAACCAGTGCCACCAATATTTCTAACCTCTAATACTTCACTATTTTTAACCGTAGGTCCTTCAACTGGTAAAGAGGGTTCCTCTGGTTGTGGAACAGGAGCTGGATTCTCCTCAACTGGTGGATTTGGATTGGAACCTGCATTATCGGGGTTATCTACCTTTGGTACTGAAGGTACCGCAGGTGGTACAACAGGCTTTACTTCAGGTTTCGCTTCAGATTTTTCAATATTACCCTCTGGTTTTACAGGTGAAACCACTTCTGTTGATGGTTTAGAAGCAGTTGGTGGAGATGGTACAGAAGTAGAAGGTGAGTTACTACCTCCACCGCCTCCACCGCTTCCACATGCCGTTACCAAAGAGGCAAGGACTCCAATAAAGAGATATTTTTTATTATATATTTTCATTTTAATTGTTTCCTCCTAATTTTTAAAACTTGTATGTAGCACCAATAGATAGGGCATAACTGGTATTTTTTAAACCTGATAGATTTTTAATACCATTAGTTTTTTGTCCCTCTTCACTTATAAAATCAGTGCTAGATTTTTTCTTATGGAAATATTTAGAATACTCTAAAGTACCGTTTATATCGATAGATGGTGTTATAGGATAAGTAGCCATAAGCTTAATACCTAAATTTTTAACATCTTTATATTTTTCCTTAGATTCCATAGGTCCTCTTTCAAGGTGTTTATCATTGGCCTTAGCTTTTCCATATAGACTTCCTTTAACCTCTAAATCTAAAATTAGTTTTTCAAAGTTATATGAAGCACCATAACCAAGATATGGTGTAAAAAACTTTTGAGAGTATTCAATACCTTTTTTAGAGTAGTCTCCCTTATCTACAGTGGTAGTACCATCCAACTCATAGTTATATTGGTTTCCACCTTTAGCATAAAATTTAAAGTAATCATATTTAAAACCTAAAATAGGTCCAGATTTTAAGTTATCAGTGTGATAAAACCAGTATTTAATATTGGTATCAAACATTAAAAGATCATCTATATAGTTCTTGTTATCACTGAAGTTTGAGAGCTTTCCATAGTCTTTTGGAGTAGCTCCATCTTCAGCATCATCAGATGAGTACCAGTCATAATCTTTCATAGAACCACTAGATGTAGAGTTAAAATTTTTCTTTAGTCCCATTTGAAACTCTATATTATTAAGTGTGTGTGTATAACCAAGTATAAAGACAGGAACATTTTTAATTTTCCAATCTAAATAGCTAACCTTTTCTCCTGTTTCAGGAACATATACGTATTCTCCAGCTTTACCATTAACAGTTCCTAATGAAACGGTAAAAGCGTTACTTGATTGTGCAAAAATTCCAGTAGAGGCAGTAAGAAGTAGAATAAAAAAATCTCTTTTTAACATAAATTCCTCCTAAAATCTTTAAAATATTTTTCAAGTATAATTTTAATATACAAAGGGTGAAAATTATTTTTTATAACATGAATTATAAAAAAAAATACATTAACAATTAAAAAATAGGGATAAAAAAAACCACTTAAATTTTTAAGTGGTTTTTGTTTGTTTTATAAGTATTTATCTATTTTTTTAATAATCTTTTCTCAGTATGAGAATATCCAGCAACATGATCTTCAGTTTTTTTAACAACTTTTTTTTCTGTTACATGTTGATTTAAGTAATCGATAGATTCTTTCATATCTCTTAATAATAGTGACATTTGCTCCATACTTTGGTCAGCTCTTACAACAACTCTCATTATAGATACATCTTCCAAATTTTTAGGTAATGGATAAGCTGGTAATTGCCATCCATAATATCTTAATCTATCAGCTAAATCATACTCTGTCCATGCTCTTTTTTCATCTTCATTTAACATCCAACAAACAATTGGGATGTTTTCTCCACTATTTAGTATTTTAAATACTCCTAACTTCTCTAATCCCTTAGTTAAAAACAATCCTACATCTCTTGATCTTTCATGTACTGCCTTATATCCTTCTTTACCCCATCTTACAAAGTTATAGTATTGTGCCCATATTTGGCTTCCTGGTCTTGAGAAGTTTATTTGGAATGTTGGTTCAAACGCTCCTAAGTATGCTACTTTAAATAGTAACTCTTCCGGTAGATATTCCTTATCTCTCCACATTACCCATCCAAGTCCTGGGTATACCAATCCAAATTTATGCCCTGATGTGCTTATAGACACTACATTTTTAAGTCTAAAGTCCCAAACTAACTCAGGGTTTACAAATGGTAGGTATAATCCTCCCGATGCAGCGTCCACATGGATAGGTACTGATATTTTAGCTGTTTTATTGTATTCTTCTAGTTCTTTATCAAGAGCCACTATATCATCAAATGTTCCTGTATAAGTTATACCCATTATAGGAACAATACCAATTGTATATTCATCACATGCTGCTATAGCAGCCTTAGGATCAAGATACAACTCGTTTAAAGATTTCATAGGAAGTTCTCTTAATTCAATATCCCAATAAACACAGAATTTTTCCCAAACAACTTGGAATCCAGAACTAACAATAAGATTAGGTTTTTTAGCATTTATATCTATTCCTAAAGTTTGAGCTCTTTTTCTCCATCTAAATTTCATAGCCATTCCACCAAGCATACACGCTTCTGATGAACCAACTGTAGATGTTCCCATATATTGCTCATTTTTAGGAGCATTCCAAAGATTAGCAATAATATTCACACATCTTTTTTCAACTTCTGTTGTTTGAGGATATTCAGCTTTATCTATTGCATTTGTAGCAATAGCATCAACCATCACTTGTTTTGCTTCTGGTTCCATATATGTTTGAACAAATGTACATAGATTGTATCTAGGATTACCGTCATGCATCATCTCATCTGATATTAATTGATATGCTATATTTGGATTAATTGCCTTTTCATTTATACTTTCTCTTGGTAATAAATGGTCAGACTCATAACTTCCAAATAAAGGTGTTGTTGAATTATCTGGAGTGAACATATACTCCTTCTCTTCTTTTTCAACATTTTTTCTAACATGTAACATAAAAAAGCCTCCTCATGATTTCGATAAACTACTGTTCTGGTTTAGGATATAGTTTCCTTTAAAAATTTCAAATAGTGTTTTTATTTTGATGTGGCACTCTCTAAAATACTGACAATTGGAAATAAAGAAAAATAGATAGCTCCAAGTTTTGCTAAAACTTTTTTTGATAAAAAAAATAAAGGAATGTGAAAGTTTTATCAGAATGATTAGAGCATTAGCTCTATGGCAAATAGCGCTTACTAAAAAATTAGAATCATAGATGCTAAACATTTAAGGAGTCTATTATGAATGATAAGCTTGGATTTTTAAGTATTTTTTTCTTAGGAATAAACTCAATTATTGGATCAGGTATTTTTTTATTACCGGGAGAAACCTATGCTGAAGTAGGTCTTGCTAGCATTATAGTCATTGGAATCAATGCTATTTTAGCCTTTTTTTTAGCACTGTGTTTCGCTGAAACAGCAAGTATATTTGATAAAAATGGTTCATCATTTATCTATGCGAAAGAAGCTTTTGGTAATTTTATTGGATTTGAAATGGGAATTTTTGCATGGTTTATTGGGATTGTTAGTTGGGCAGCTGAAATGCAAGGATTCTTAACCGCATTAAGTGGAATATATCCCTTGGCAACAGATTCTTATTATAATAAAATTTTTGTTATTTTTATAGGTAGTTTTCTTGGCTTATTAAATTATTTAGGAGTTAAATTTTCAAAAATATTGGATAATTTAATAACTGTGAGTAAGTTATTTCCATTAATTTTATTTATTTGTATTGGAATATTTTTTATAAAGGAAATAAATTTTTTACCATTTATTTCCAAAATAGAACTTGGACTTTCCAAGGGAAATTTAGGTAGTGCAACATTGATTATATTTTATGCTTTTACAGGGTTTGGATTGTTAGCAGTTGCAGCAGAAGATATGGAGAATCCGACCAAAAATCTTCCGAAAGCGATAATTTGGGTTATGATTTTTTGTTCTATTTTTTATTTATTAATAATGATTACATGTATTGGACTTTTAGGTAATAAACTAGGACAGACTTCTATACCAATAGCTCAGGCAATGGCTTGTATTTTTGGTAGATCAGGATTACTGTTTATAACGATAGCAACTTTAATCTCTATTGGCGGAATAAATATAGCTTTATCTTTTATAGCTCCTCGTTCTATTCAAGCCTTAGCTGATAATAACTATATTCCTAGTATTTTTAATAAAAAAGGAGGATATGGGACTGCAGGATTAGCAATATTTTTAACAACAGCTATAACAATAGGATTAGCTTTATATGGAGATTTTATATTTTTAGTTAGTCTAGCTGTAATTGCTCGGCTAATTGAATTTATATCCACATCACTTTCTGTATTGGTTTTTAGAAAAAGAGGTATACGTGGAAAGTATAAAATTCCTTTAGGTCCTTTAATTCCAATAGTAGCTGTACTTTTATCTATCTGGTTACTAGCACACTCTTCAATAAATAAGATAGGGTTTATATTAATTGGATTTATAATAGGAGCTATTTTATATTTTTTTTATGCTAGAAAAAGAATGAAAAAATTTTAAATACTTAAGAAAAAATTTTACAAAAATATTTTACAGGAGGGTTATTTATGTCTACTAACACTAGTACAACTAACAAGCAGTTGACACTATTTGGATTTTTCACAATAACAGCCTCAATGGTTATGGCTGTTTATGAATATCCGAGTTTTGCAACTTCAGGATTTTCACTACTTTTCTTTTTACTATTTGGAGGACTATTTTGGTTTATTCCAGTAGCACTTTGCGCAGCTGAAATGGCAACAATTCCTGGATGGCAAACAGGCGGAGTTTTCACTTGGGTTTCTGGATCTCTAGGTGAGCGTTGGGGATTTGCAGCAATATTCTATCAATTTTTTGAAATAACAGTTGGTTATATTCCAATGCTTTATTTTATTAACGGGTCACTATCATACCTATTTGATTGGCCAGGATTAAATGTGAATCCACATTTAAAGCTTGTTTCAATTTTAATTGTATTTTGGATTTTAACATTCTCACAATTAGGTGGAACTAAGTATACAGCAAAGATTGCAAGAATTGGATTTATATTTGGTATAGTAATACCGGCTATTATTTTAATAGGTCTTGCAGCTGCATATATTATAGCTGGAAATCCAGTACATATGGAAGTTAGTTGGAATTCTTTCTTCCCAGATTTTACAAATGTTAACTCATTGGTTATCTTAGTATCGTTTATCCTAAGTTATATGGGAGTCGAGGCATCAGCTTCCCACGCCAATGAGATGGGTAACCCTAAAAAACAATATCCAATAGCTATACTTATGTTAGTTATTATAGCTATTGTTATAAGTTCTGCAGGTGGATTATCAATAGCTACAGTTATTCCAGTAGATGAGATAAACTTAAGCGCAGGAGTCAATCAAACTTTTGCTACATTAATAAATCACTATGGAAGTCACTTAGATTGGATTGTTAGAATCATAGCGGCGTTTATTGGACTTGGAGTATTAGCAGAGGTAAGTGCTTGGATAGTTGGACCATCAAGAGCTATGTATGTTGCGGCACAAAAAGGTATTTTACCACCAGTATTTAAAAAAGTTAATAAAAATGATGTCCCAGTACCTTTAGTAATGTTCCAAGGTGTTATCGTAACTATTTGGGCAATTGTTCTAACATTAGGTGGAGGAGGAAATAACATGTCCTTCATGACAGCTATGTCACTAACAGTTGTTATCTATTTAATGACATACTTCCTATTATTTATAGGGTATTTAACATTAGTTTTAAAAAGAAAAGCAACAGATGCTCAAGCAGGTTATCAAATTCCAGGTGGAGTTGTATTTAAATGTATTGTTGGTGCAATAGGATTCTTGACATCACTATTTGCATTTATTATCTCATTCTTCCCACCAGATAACATTCCTGGTGGAAATACAGGAGAGTATGAAACTATATTAACAATAGGATTTATAGTTGTGTTAGTTCTTCCATTTATAATATATGAGTTTAGAGATAAAAGAAATGCAACAGGAATAGAGCCTACAAGAATTACAACAGAAAATGCTCCAGAACATCACTTCTTTGGACATCCAAAAGTTAGAGGAGAGTTCCATATTACTCCGCATCCAGATGATGTTATGCAACAAGATGAAGTACCTAAAACTGCTGAAGAAACTAATACAGTAGAAGTAAAGCCAGTAGATACAAAAATGGTTAAAAAAGTAAAAACTACACAGGTGAGTTCAAACGAAGCAAAAGAATAAAAGGATAGGAAGAAAATATAAACAAAAGTTAGAGAGAGTATTTAAATCTTTGTGTAAACCTCAGTAATTTTTCTAGATTAATAGATTTAATATTTTTTAATTTTAATTCTAATATTTTCTTTAGAATAATATGAATTTAAATTGGCGTCAAGGTTTTTCCTTCGACGCCTTTTCTATTTTTTTAATAAATTTGCTAATATTGTAAATCGAAAATCTTGAATACCTTTTTTTCTAGATTCAAAACAATTCTTGATTTTTGAAAAAAAATTACCTATAAATTCTTGACACAATTGTGATAAAAATTTTTATTGCAGATTTACTTTTTTATATTGTAATATAATATTATCTTTCATTGAGGAACCTTATTCTTTCCTCAAATTTATTCGATATAGTTTTAAATAAGAGGTTGAAATTAATTTCGATCTCTTATTTTATTAATTAAATTTAAGGAGTTTTTTATGGAACAATATCTAATAATTATAATAATTTTAATTAATCTAGTTATATTCAAGTTAATTAATTCTAAAAGATTCAAATTCAATCAAAAGTTACTTAATATCTTTTGTATTTTACAGCTACTATCAATTTTCTTTATTTTTATTAATAATCAGGAAATTTTACTTCTAAGTATACTTGATTATTTTAGAGAAATTTTTATATTAGTTTTTAATAAAATGAAGGGAGCTTTTTTATGGTTTTTTTTAAAGAATTTTTAAAAAATACTAAACAGATTGCCCCGATTCATCCTCTCCCTAATAGAGGAATAGGTTTTCTCGGGACGTTTTGATAA
>Charlie_p2__coassemble_1053_pt1 | contig 41862 bp, 38 predicted proteins | sample Charlie_p2__metabat2_low_PE_014 | metagenome-assembled genome bin Charlie_p2
ATCTACTTATAAATTTTTATAATCTTCTAAACCTTAATCTTATTCCACTTACATTTCAATATATAATGGTTGATGAGTATCAGGATACTGATAAAATGCAGGTTGAAATCTTAAAATTGCTATCTAAAAGCGGCAATCTTATGGTCGTTGGAGATGATTACCAAAGTATCTATAACTTCAAAGGTACTTCAATGGAAAATATAACAAATTTTTACAGAGATTTTCCAATGGCAAAGATATCTATTTTAAAAAGAAATTATCGAAGTACATATGAAATTTTACAACTAGCCAATGAGTTTTCTAAAAGTTTAAAATATTGTTACTATAAAAAACTTGAAAATAAGAATATCTCTTTAAAAAAACCTACTTTAAATATTTTTAGGGACCACTCCCAAGAGGTTTTATCTATCTTAAATAAAATTAAAAATATCTTAAAAGATAACCCTAAAGATACTATTAGTATCCTTTTTAGAAATCACATATATATGGAAAATTTCATTAAAATATTTAAAAGTTTAAATATGGATTTCTATATATATCCAAACTCTTTTTTAGAGAGTCTCTTTGATGAAAGTATTTTTATAAATACACATGATGCATCTTTAACTCTTTTAACAATTCATGGTTCTAAAGGCTTAGAGTGGGACTATGTTTTTATACCTTTACTGCTAGATGGAGTAATTCCAACCTCTATTGGGGATTATATAGATTTCGAGGAGGAGAAAAGACTTTTTTATGTGGCTTTAACCAGAGCTAAAAAAGAGCTTTTTCTATCATACCCTCTATCTTTTTATAGTGATTATGGTTTTTTCAACACTCCATCTATCTTCATAGAGTCGATAGACTCTATGCTTATAAATATTAAAAGAGGGTAGTTTAAACTACCCTCTTTTAAACTCTATTATAAATTTTTCTACTCCTATTCCTTCCTCTATTCCACCATTTTTTACTGAAAACTCAACTTCCAGAAGATTCTGTATTTTTTTTAGTAAAAACTCCTCACTGAACAAGGGAATATATTTTAACTTTAAAAAAATGGGATACTCTCTCATAAATCCTCTATTATTTTTAAAATATTTTTTTACCTTTTCGTATACATTCCCTTTAAAATCATTGTAGGATATCGTTTCCTTTAAATCTCCAACTCTTTTTAATCCCACCAATTTTAAGGCTAAATTTAACTCCTCTGATACTAAATATAAAAATAGCATATACTCTTTGGTTTTTTTTAAGTGTTCCAATAACTGATTTATATTATCACTGATAAAAAAATCTTCAACAAGTTTTTTTAAATTGTATTCATCACTTATTGACAGGATAGGTAAAACTTTTTCCAATATAAAAGTCTGTCCTCCTAAAAAATTTTTTATTTTTTCCACTTCATTTTTTACTTTAAAAAAATCATCTCCTAGCACTTCTGCTAACTTTTCTGCCTCATACTCTGAAATTTCTAACTCTTTTTCTATAAAAAACTGTATCCCCTTTTTTTCTAAAGCCTTTCTTGCAACTATAACTTTTCCTAACTTTTCAGCATTTGTTAAAACCTTTTTTCCAACTTCATTCGTTGCTTTACCATAGTCATTTAACTCCTCTTCATAAACAACGACAACCTCTTTTTGACCTAAATCATACTCTCCAACTATCTTTAGTAGATTATCTAGTTTCTTAGTTTTTTCAGCTCTTTTTAAAACTAGCAACTCCTTTGGTACAAACATTGAATTTATTGAAATCCCCTCTAAAAAGCTCTCCTCTTCATTTTGGGATGCATCATAAATTTTTACTGGAATATTAGGATTTGACTTTTTTATTTTTTCCATTAACTCTTCATATTTCAATGGAAGTGGTGTATCACCATAAATAAAATAAAACATCTCTTCCTCCCTTTTCTTTTTCTATTATTATAACATAAAAAATAAAAGAGAGCATAGCTCTCTTTTAATCTATAGATTTTTTATTTAAAATTTTTGAAGCGTTTAAAACCGCTAATACAGATACTCCCACATCTGCAAAAATAGCTAACCATAGATTAGCAATTCCTAGAACTCCTAAAATCATAACAACTATTTTTACACCTAGAGCAAATCCAACATTTTCTAAAACCACTTGATTATTTCTTTTTCCTAGATTTAAAGCCTCTATTATTTTATAAGGATCATCATTCATTAAAACTATATCTGAACTTTCAATAGCTATATCACTTCCTATTTTTCCCATTGAGATTCCAATATCTGCCATTGCTAGTACAGGAGCATCATTTATTCCATCTCCTACAAATATAGTGCCTTTTTTACTTTTATTCTTTATATTCTCTAATTTACTTACCTTATCTTGTGGTAAAAGATTTGTACAGATTTTATCCTCATCTATTCCCAGTATCTCCCCTATATGCTTTCCTGTTTTTTTATTGTCACCAGTTAACATATAAACTGCAATGCCTTGAGATTTTAACTCATCAATAGTTTTTCTAGAAGTTTCCTTAATCTCATCCTCCACAAAAATTCTACCCATAAGTTTTGAATCAACTGCCACATAAACCACTGTTCCAAACGTTTCTGGCATATCAATAGTGATATCATTACTCTCTAAAAATTTTCTGCTTCCCACTAAGATCTCTTTTCCATTATAAAGAGCATTTATACCATATCCAGCTTTTTCATTATGACCTTGGATATCCCACTCATAGATTTCTATATCTCCATAGTTTAGTATCGCTTTTCCTATTGGGTGGTTTGAATAGAACTCTCCAGCTTTAGCATACTCTAAAACCTCCGATTCACTTCCTTTGAATACCTCTATTTTACTAACTTTAAAACTTCCTTTAGTCAAAGTTCCAGTTTTATCAAATACAACCGTATCAATATTCTTTAATCTCTCTAAATAGTTTCCACCCTTTATCAAAATACCATCTTTAGACCCTTTTCCAATAGAACTAAAAAATGTTAGGGGAACGGATAAAACCAGTGCACATGGACAAGATATAACTAAGAATATCAAAGCTCTACTGAACCATAATTTAAAGTTTCCATCATATAGCATTGGTATTCCAAGACCTATTAAAATAGACATCAATACAACAGCTGGAGTATAATATCTTGCAAATTTTGTTATAAATTTTTCTGCATGGGCTTTTTTGCTCCCTGCACTCTCTACCATCTCTATTATTCTATTAACTGTAGATTGTGAATATTTTTTTGTGGCTTTAAACTCAATAGTTCCATTTATATTGATAGAGCCGCTTAAAATTTCACTTCCAACCTCTCCTATAACAGGAACAGACTCTCCAGTTAATGCTGATTTATCTAAAGTTGTTGTCCCTAAAGTTATAACTCCATCCAAAGGTACTCTTTCTCCAGGTTTGACTACCAATATATCTCCTATCTCTATTTTTGAGGGATTCACTACCTCTATACTTCCATTTTTACTCTTTAAATTAGCGAAGTCTGGCTTTATACTCATTAATTTTTCAATAGATTTTTTAGAGTTATTTACTGCCATATCTTGGAAAAATTCACCGATTTTATAGAAGATCATAACTCCAGCAGCTTCACCAAAGTCTCCTAAAATTAAGGCTCCAACAGTTGCAATACTCATTAAAAAATTTTCATCTAGGAACTTACCTCTTTTTACATTTTTTAAAGCATTTAATAGTATATCATATCCTGATAGTCCATAAGCTATAATTAAAATTACATCTTTTTGTAAACTTTTTGGCAATGTTAATCCCACAACAAAAAGAGTTATTCCAACTGTTAAAATCACTAGATTAATTTTTGAAACTAGCTCTCCTCTATGAGGGTGAGGGTGATTCTCATCACTATCACTCTTCTCTATCTCTTTCTTCTCATCTGTTACAATCTTTTTAAAGTAAGTTCCAGGTTCAACTTTATCAGCAATCTCATTTAATTTATCAATAAGTTCTCTCTCATCAACCTCTTCCAATAAGGTAAACTTTAATTTTTTTGTATAAAAATCTACGTTAACCTCCTTTAAATTTTCCATCTTATCTAACTCATACTGGATTTTTGAGGCACATCCACCACAGTGCAAATTTATAATCTCATACTCTTTTTTCATTATCTCATCTCCTTAAAGGTACATACCCATACCCCCTATATCTATAATCCTAAAATATCATAATTTACCATTTTTGTCAAAATTTTTTTGAATATTTTTCTCTTAAAGAGTATAATATAGATTATTAAAGTTAAGGAGTTTAATATGAAATACCTAAAACAAGATATTTTAAATATTTTTAAAGATAGTATTGAGACGCACACTTTTATAAAAGGGGTTTTTTCTAATCCTACAAAAGAGTGCTCTTATAAAGAGATAAATTTAAAGCCCGTTGAGATAAAGGGTGATTTTTTTATACAGTTTGAAAGTTTTAAAGAGAATAAAGCTTTTCATAAAAATAGTACTGTAGAGGATTCATTTAATTTTTTAGATGAGATTATTGACACTTTTAAACAGATTCTTATAGTTACTTCAGCCCAAGAGATACAAGTTTTACAAAATAAAAAGGGATTCTCTATAAAGAGAAAAAATACTGAAAATAAAACAGTAGAACTTTCTCACAATAAACAGAAAAACTATATTCTACAGGACAATACTCCTATTCCATTTTTAATTAGATTGGGAGTTATGTCTGAAACTGGAAAAGTTAGTAAAGAAAAATTCAATAAATTTAGACAAATAAATAGATATTTAGAGTTTATTGAAGATACATTAAAAGAGTTGCAAGAAAAAAAACTTATTGGAAACTCCATGAAAATAGTTGATTTTGGGTGTGGTAAATCATACTTGACTTTTGCTCTATATCACTATTTAAAAAATATTAAAAATTTGGAAATTGATGTTATCGGTTTGGATTTAAAAGAGGATGTTATCAATAATTGTAACAACATTGCTAAAGATTTACACTTTGATAATCTCCAATTTTTAAAAGGGGATATTAAAGATTTTCATCTTTTTAATGATGTCGATATGATATTCTCATTACATGCTTGTAATAATGCTACAGATTACTCTATTCTCAAGGGATTAGAGTTAGGAGCTAAGGCTATTTTAGCTGTTCCTTGCTGTCAATCAGAGATAAACCAAAAAAATAGATAGATCTTCAACAACAGAACTAAAAGGTGTTTTATCCCCCTTTGGAAATCATGGAATTTTACAGGAAAGATTTAGTTCATTGGCTACGGACGCTCTAAGAGCTCTTTCGTTAGAGCTTTGTGGTTATAATACAAAAGTTATGGAATTTATAGATATGGAACACACTCCTAAAAATATTCTTATTAAAGCTATTTTAGGTTCACCTTCTAGTGAGAAATTGAAGGAAAAAAGGGCTGAATATGATAGATATATACATTTCTTAGGAGTTAATCCTCTTTTAGATAGTTTACTTAAAGATTATTTTAAAAAATAATATATCAGGAGATGATTCTTATGAACAAATCACTACAGGAAAAAATTTTTAGAGAATTTTTAAAGTTTTACTCACAGGGGGATATTTTTGAAGAGAGGGAGATTGTAACTCTTGGATGTATGGCCAATGGAGTAACTAAAGAGTTACAGAAGAAAATTTTAACCACTCTTGACTTACAAAAAATATTTCAAGATTATACTCTGGATGAGATAAATGAAAATACCTCTATCTTAGCTGATAAAGATCTTATTAGAATCAACAGAGTTACAACTACTGCACATAAAAGTTATTTAGAACTTATTGAACCTTTAGTTTCTCTTGAAGATTTTTTAGATGAGATTTAAAAAAACAGATGGTTTTCCCCATCTGTTTTTAAATTCCCATCAGATATAAAACTCCACCAACTATCAAGGCTGGAATTACATTATACACTGTAACTAATAGAGCCGATCTCTTACTTAACGCCAATAGAGGAAACAGTGCATCTCCATCATTGCATATAGCATTGGCCACTAGGGCTGAAAACGGTATCCCTCCCGATATATATATTGCCGCAAGTAGTATCTGAGGTCCACACCCCGGTATCAATCCAATTAAAACTGCTCCAACTATTACTAAGAATCCACTGTTATTTAGAACCACTTCTAAAACTGTCTCTCCACCTATATATTTTAATAAAATCTCATACCCTAAAAAAGCTATAAATACCCAAGTTACTAGAAAAGCTACCTCTTCAGCTGTATGGATTAAAGTCTCAAAAATCGAATTTAATTTACTCTCTGTTTTATCAAAATCACTACCTTTTATCATCTTTTTGCTCAATAGGGTATATAGGATACAAAGAGTAGTCCCTAAAAAACCACTTAAATCATAGATATCTAAGTTCAAGCTGCTCTCATGAGCGTGTTCATGCAAAAGATGTTCTAAAGCAAAGGGTAAAGATACTATAACTAAAATCCAAAAAATTTTATACCATATTCTATGAGTTATTAAATAGATATATTTTGAACTCGTTTTTTTATGTAACACTCTATCAACTATATCTCCCTTTTCATGGGTTATATGATGGTGTACCTTTTGACCACTTTCCTCATTTACCAAATTTTTATCCGATTCTATTACTCTCTCCCTATTTATGGATATGTTCTCGCCAATCTTAAAATAATCTATCACTAAACCTGTAATAACACCCGTAACTCCACTTATAACTAAAACTTTAAAATAGGCATCTATATCTCCTACTATTAAGATAAATGCCGCATCACCCATGGTTGTTATAAAAGAAGCGACTAAACTTCCAAATGTGACTTTTCCCAAAATATACATTGGTACTATGATAATAGCACCACCACACCCAGGTATTAGTCCCAATAGTGCAGAAAAATAAACTTGATTTTTTCTATCTTTTTCTAAAAGTTTTATTATAATACCATTGAATTTATAATCGACTAATCCTATTAGTAACAATGATATTGAAACAAAAACTCCAACTTTGAAAAAAGCTTCCACCGCTACATTATAAAAAAGAGAAAACCATTCCATCAATTCACCTCACATAAATAACTTCATCTAACTCTATTATACCTGCTTTTTTTTCTCTTCTTTTTTATAAATACCTGGTGAACAGTTTCATCTCTACTAATTTAGTTTTCTACTCTTATTTTTTGTTGCTGTCCTATATAACATTATTATTAATAATCCTCCTCCAAAGTATCCATTAATAACATAAACTATATTTACCAATCTATCAAATGGTAATCCAATTCCAACCACTAAGGCAATAACCGATAAAACCATTGTCAAAATTTTAAAATAGTTTGTTTTCTCTTTTGTAAATCTTGAAACTACATTCCATAATAGAGGTACTGCTGTTGAGTAGATTCCTGCTAGAATTATAAAAGTAAAAATCGTTGAAAAAATAGGATATATATCATTTGCTAGATATAACATTGGAATTTGAGTCCCCGCTGTTAAGGATATTGAAGACAATAACCCTAAACATACTACCATTACAGCTAAAGAGAATAAAACTGCTCCTAATACACCACTTAATACGGCTTCTTTCTCGTTTTGTAACTTTGCTCCCAGAGAGGACAAAAATCCAGCTAACCACAACATACAAAATCCCACATAGGAAAAAACTGCTATATACCATGTCGATGAAGCTTTTACTAATCTATTATAACTTTCTAACTCCTGTAATGCAGATGTAAGTATAACTGGATTTAAGTTTGAAAAATTTTTAACTATGGTAATAACCCCCACAGATATGGCTATGACTACTATGGCTGGACCTATTTTCCCCACTATTTCAGCTATCTTAGAAAGTCCTCCAATCACAGTTATAAATGCTAATATCACTATCAGTCCACCACCATAAATCTCCCCTATATTGTAGTGTTCCTTTAAAGTTGCTGAAGCTCCTGCCACCATAACTATAAAAGATAAAAAACAAAATAATGTTGAGAAGTAATCAAAGCATATACCTAATTTGTCACCACAATAGTATTTGTAGATATCATTTCCTTTCTCGAACTTCTTTTGATATCCAACAATTAAAAAACTTGAACAAACATACGCTAAAAGAATCAAAGTTAATAGACTCCCCAATACACCAAAGTATCCATAAGCAGAGAAATATTGTAAAACTTCCTGCCCAGTAGCAAATCCTGATCCTATTAAAAATGCAATAATAGCTCCTGCATACATTATCACTATTTTAAAATTTATATCTTTTTTCATAATCCCCCTCTCCTTTTGGGAAAATAATTAAAATTCAGTTACATCTGAAACCTGTGTTGATAAAGCTTTTAAAGCTCTTCCAACAAGGTTATATTTCAATCTATTTTCCTCTTCAATTTGGAGAGTTGGATTTCCTACTGGATATGGAATAGCAACTGTTGGTACTATTCTATTAGCTCCCACTGATTTTGATATAGTTGTTATCGTAGACATATGTACTACACCTATACCATATTTTTCTATCTCTTTTAATATCGTTGCTCCACAACGAGTACAAGTTCCTCAAGTGGAAGTTAATATCACTCCATCCACCCCATCATTTTTTAAAAGTTCTCCCATCTCTTTTCCAAATTTAATTGCATTTCCTACTGAAGTCCCTGTTCCAGTTGTTGTCAAAAAGTATTTATAAACATTTCCTAACTTCCCTTCTGACATAAATTTTCTTAATGTTTCTAAAGGCGCTACTCTATCTGGATTCTCATTGGCATAAACAGGATCATAACCTCCATGTATTGTATAAAAATCCCCCTCTTTCAAACTATCATAATCACTTATATCATATTTTCCCCACTTCTGCGCACTAGCAGATTGGATTCTATCTGGATTTCCTCTAGGAACAATTCCACCAGTTGTAACCAGTGCTATTGTAGCCTTAGACATATCCTCTATTGCTGGGGAAGGTTCTACTTTATCAAATACAGGCATTGGTAACTCTGTTTCAAAAGCCTCACCTTTTAGTCTTTTTAAAATCATATCGACCGCTCTCTCTGACCCTAGTTTTTCAGTAAATATTGTTTTTCTTTTTCCTTGGGCTATATATCCATCCTCATGAGGTCTTCCCAACTCCTCATTCAATCCAATTTTTAGGGCTAAATTTGCCATCTTAGATAGTGCTTTTGGCATATCCGCTGCTGATTGTCCCACATCTGCTATTATTATACTATCTCTAAATAGCTCAACTGCTGGATTTTCTATATACATACCACTAATAGCTGGAATATGCATCTGTTTAGTTACCTCTTTTGCAATTGCCCCACAAGCCATTCCATATCTCCCGGCATTAAAAGCTGGTCCTGTAACAACTAAGTTAACATCCAAATTTTTTAGCATAGCTATAATTTTTTCCATTGCTTGTTCTGTATTTTCATTGAAATAGTTATCTCCACAAATCACTGTTCCTATGACTTCAACTTTATCTTTTAATAACCTTTCAAAAGCACTTGAAACTCCCACTCCTCCTTCAACGACTTGTGGCTCTATTCCAGCTTTATCCTCTCCTCCAATTTGACCAAAAAACTGATTTAAATAATATGCAACTCTGATTTTTTCTGCCATTTTAAACACCCTCCATCTATATAACTTCAATATAATTTAGATGTGCAATTATGGAATCCAATCTCCGAAGTAGCTCCTATTATCGCATTTAATTCACATTCAAAACTTCCATCTTCTGAAAGTGCTCCTTCCCAACCACCTGCTAATGTAGCAATTGCCTCTATATTTCCAAGTACAATATCAGCTGGTAAAAGAGTTATTAAGTGACTCACATTTCCTGTTGAAACTACAGCTATCGCTTCCTCTGCAGTATCCGCTAAAGATTGTGAGTCTCCAGCTCTTCCTGAACACTCATCTGTCACTAAAACTGTTTTTATTCCAAGAGCTTCCAATCTTTTACATATTAATAATAGATCTGTATCTGGATTGCCATACCCCTCTTCAGAAACAATTACTCCTTCAGCTCCAAGCATCTTGCACAGTTTTGCTGTGTAATCACAAGTTCTCATCTTACCCTCTAATGTAGTCAGTTCTGGAGTTAATACCACTCCCAAAAAATTAAGCTCTTTTCCATGTTTCTTATATAAATCCTTTATAATCGAGTTATTTTGATGTTGATAAGTAGTTATTTTATCACAAGCCGCCACACAGTTTCCACTTACTACAGCTCCATCTAGTTCCTCATTTGGGTGCATTAAAGTTGGTAAAATCTGCTGAGAATTTACCCCGTATATATAGCTATCATGTAATAATCCCTGTGAAATTAACATCTCTACATATAAAATTTTTGGTAAAGTTTGATACTTCAAAAGCTCATCTGCCACAGTGCCAGTTTCATAGATTTCAACTGTATCAGCCTCCACATTTTTACCTGCTTTTCCTATGAGTTCAGCTGCTTTAAGTCCTGCCATTCTTACAGTTAACTCGTGTATATGAGGTTCTAATCCCTCAATAGGAGATATATCTACAACAACATTTAAAGTTTTGGAAAACGGTGTCCACTTTGCTCCATCTCCCCACATATCTATTACTCCCTCTTGAAAACCAACTATGTCACCAATTGTTACAACTGCCACACCATCTAGGATATTTACAGCCCCATTTCCTGTCTGTCTACTTTTAGATAGTATTCCTGGAAACTCCCTTCTATTTTCATCTGTGTTTATACGAGGTTGTATAACATCTTTAACAGGTATTATCCTTATTTTTTCCCCAGGTTTAGCTAAATCAATCTTTACCTCTTTAATTTTTGTATCCTCTTTTAATGTATCAATTATTTCATCTTTATTAATAAAAAGTATTCCCTCTTGGATTTCACTTCTATCCCCAAATTTGATATCTTGGATTTTAATCTTTCTATGCTCCAGTCTCAAATCAACCACCTCTTTTTTAATAAATAGAATAACTTAACAGCTGATTAAAAAATATCTTTATTTTGCAATACATTTTTTAATAATAAATAATCAATTTTAGCATAATCTCCCATATTTTTTACATCTTTCATTCTCACCCCTATCACATTTTTATAACTCTCTATAGCTTTGCCTATTATCTCCGCATGAAGCTCATTCAAAGGAACGACTTTTTCATCTGTAACCACAACCGATCGATAGGGTGAAAACATCATTCTTAAACTCGCTCCCAGTGGATGAGTAACAAGTTCATGTCCCATATATACCATATCTCGTACCTTTAATAGTAAATCTTCAAATCCTCCCTCTACAAAATAGATATTTTTATATTTTTCTCTAACGTCTGGATTATTTGTAATAACTATTATTTTTTTCACCTCCCCCTCTAACCTCTCTATTTTATTTTTAATATACTTTGAACTTTTCACTATGTCAAATTTTTCTTGTTCTAAAACAATATAAAAAGAATTTTTTTAGCTATTTTTAGTATAATTTTAGACTTTCATTTTCAAAAATAGTATATTTATGGTTAAATTTTATACTCTAATAATAAATTAATTTATAAATAAAAAAATAGGAGATCAGATAATCTAATCTCCTATAAGTGATAACTCATAAATATTATATTACATTCTTTCTAGCGTATTTATTCCTAAAAGATTTAATCCCTCTTTTAGAACCGCAGCTGTTCTTTCAGCTAATAAAAGTCTCGAGTATAAAATGTTATCCTCTTGATTTAGTATTGGACAAGCATTGTAGAAACTATTGAATTTTTTTGATAATTCAAATAGATAATCCGCTATTAAGTTTGGTCTACAACTATCAGCAGCCTTTAATATAACTCCTGGGAACTGTGTTAAGTGATGTGCTAAAGCTCTTTCAGTTTTATCTGTAAAGCTTATTGTCACATCCTCTCTTATATCCTTGTTCTGTTCCTTTGCTCTTCTTAATATAGACTTGATTCTTGCATAAGAGTACTGTAAATATGGAGCAGTATTTCCCTCAAAACTTAAAATTTTATCCCATTCAAAGATAACTGCAGTTTGTCTATTCTGTGATAAATCCGCATATTTTATAGCTCCAGTTCCAACAACTTCCGCTATATTATCCTTCTCCTCCTCAGATAGCTCTGGATTTTTTTCATTTACAATCTCATAAGCTCTTCTCTTTCCTTCATCTAAAAGCTCTTCCAATCTAATTACATTACCTTTTCTAGTTGAAAATACTCCATCAGCAAATCTCATTATACCAAACCATACGTGTTGCTTTTCAACATTCCATCCCAACATATCCGTAATTCTAAAGAACTGTCTAAAGTGATCCTGCTGTCTTTCATCTGTTACATATATAAGTTTATTTACATTGTAGTTAGCAAGTCTAAATTTAACAGTTGCTATATCTGATGTTGCATATAAAAATGCTCCATCTTTCTTTTGAACAATACATGGGTGAAGTTTTTCCTCCTCTGGGAAAAATACAACTTTTGCACCTTGATCCTCAACAGCAATCCCTTTCTCCTCTAACTCTTCAACTACACCTGGCATTAAGTCATGGTAGAAAGACTCTCCATAGTATGTATCAAAATTTATACCCATTCTATTATATAGTTTTGCATACTCATCTAATGATACTTTTATGAACTCTTGCCATAATCTATAGTTCTCTTCATCTCCATCTTGAAGTTTCTTTAGCTCCTCTCTAGCTTGATCTTCAAGTTCTGAATTTTCCTCACTCTGTCTTGTAAACTCAACATAAACTCTTTCTAACTCTTCAATAGCATTTTCTTTATAAGCCTCTTGGTCAAGCCAATTTCTATATCCAATTATAAGTTTTCCAAATTGAGTTCCCCAATCCCCTATATGGTTATCTGCTACAACATTATAACCTAAATATTTGTACATTCTTTTTATAGAATCTCCAATTATAGTTGATCTCAGATGTCCTATATGCATTCTTTTAGCTATATTTGGTGAAGAGTAATCTATTATTACATCTCCATCTCTATTTAAATCTTTAAATTCATAATTTTCCTTTGAAATCTTTTTAACTAAATCTCCTAAATATGAATCTTTTAAAAATATATTTAAAAATCCTGGTCCTGCAATCTCTATTTTTTCAATTATATTGTTATCAACTAGATTATTTACAACATTTTCAGCAATAGCTCTTGGATTTCCACCAATTATTTTAGAATTCATCATAGCAAAATTTGATTGAAAATCTCCAAATTTCTCATTTGTTGCTACAGTTATCTCTATTGGTTTTAACTCTTTATCTGGATAAAGATTATTTATCGTTTCTAATAAAATTATTTCTATTTGTTTTTCAATAGTTAACATTAATTACTCCTTTCGTCGTGAAATAAAAAAAGGACTCGAAAGTCCTAAAAAAAATAACTCCAGTCTACCGCCTTCCTTACGGTTTTGGTCGCCATTTCTTATAAGTGGTGACCAGATACTATCTATATACAGGGTCCGTGAAACAAGGGTTTCCGTGACTTTTCTGAACTATAGATAACAGCGCCAATCCCAATAGCGACCTTAGGCCCAAAACCTCCAGATAAATAGCGCGTAGACCAGAAATATTTATTCTTAAGACAATTATATCACTTCTATATTATTTTTTCAATTAAAAAATCCCTATGAATAGTATATTTTTTATACTTAAATCATTTCTGGATTATATGTTGAATCTAGATAAAGCTCTTCTAATTGCTTATCATCAACTTTACTTGGAGCTTCTGTCATTAAACATTGTCCTTTGTTTGTTTTTGGGAATGGAATTACGTCTCTTATTGATTGTTCTTTTAACATTACCATCAACCATCTATCAATACCAAAAGCTAGTCCTCCATGAGGTGGTGCTCCATACTTAAATGCATCCACAAAGAATCCAAACTTTTCTTTTGCTTCCTCTTTAGATAATCCTAACTTTTCAAATACCTTGCTTTGAATCTCTGGATTGAATATTCTGATTGATCCTCCACCAATTTCAGATCCATTTAATACTAAGTCATATGAGTTAGTTCTAACTGTATCCATCTCTCCATCTAGGAATAGTTGCATATCTTCCTCTTTTATAGATGTAAACGGATGGTGTTGAGCCTTATATCTTTGCTCCTCTTCATCATATTCAAACATAGGGAAGTCAACTACCCATAGGAATTTGAACTCATCATTATTGATCAATCCTAACTCTTTTCCTAATTTTAATCTTACAGCACCTAAAGCTCCATAAACAACTTTTGCTCTATCTGCTACAATCATTATTACATCTCCAACTTTAGCTTCAGTTCTAGCTATGATTGCATTCATTTCCTCTTCAGTAAAGAACTTTGCTATTGGTGAATTCACTCCCTCTTCTGTTAACTTTATCCAAGCCATACCCTTTGCACCAAAGTATGTTTTTGCATACTCTTCATACTCAGTTAAAATCTTTCTTGAGAATTGCTCTGCAACTCCTGGAGCTACTACAGCTTTAACAATTCCACCAGCTTCTACAGCACTCTTAAATCCTTTAAATCCACAAGTTGTCATTATATCTGTTAAATCTTTTAACTCTACACCAAATCTTGTATCAGGTTTATCTGATCCAAATCTTTCCATAGCTTCTGCATAAGGCATTCTTGGGAACTCATATTCAGCTGATTCCCCTGTTACATTTTTAAATACTCTTTTTGCTAATCCCTCTATCTCATTCATAATATCTTTTTGTTCAATAAAAGACATCTCTATATCTAATTGAGTAAATTCTGGCTGTCTATCAGCTCTTAAATCCTCATCTCTAAAACACTTAGCAATTTGGAAGTATTTCTCCACTCCTGAAATCATCAATAACTGTTTGAACAGTTGAGGTGATTGTGGTAAAGCATAAAAATCTCCAGGGTTAGTTCTGCTTGGAACTAAGAAATCTCTTGCTCCCTCTGGTGTTGATTTTGTTAAAATTGGAGTATCTACATCTAAGAACCCTTTCTCATCCATGTAGTTTCTTATTGACATAATCATCTTATGTCTCATTTTTAAGTTTCTAGTCATTTGAGATCTTCTTAAGTCTAAATATCTATATTTTAATCTGATATTTTCACTTAAATTCTCATCTCCAGAGATTTGGAATGGTAAAACATCACAATTATTTAAAACCTCTAAATCTGTTACAAATACCTCTATATCACCTGTAGGAATATTTGCATTTTTACTCTGTCTTTCTTTTACAACTCCTACAACTTTTATAACTGATTCATTCTTTAACTTTTGTGCTCTTTCTACAACTGAAACCTCTGCCACATCTGTATGAAAAACTATCTGTGTTTTTCCCTCTCTGTCTCTTAGGTCAATAAATGTTAGACCACCTAAGTCTCTCTTTGTATCAACCCATCCAGATAAAGTAACTGTTTCACCAATATTTGAAGCTCTTAATTCCCCTAAGTTATGAGTTCTATAATACGTCATCTCTTTTCTCCTTCTATTACTTTAATATATTTTTTATATTTTCTATGCTTACTTCTTCCTGAGTTCTATTGATGAAATCTTTTAACATAACAACACCTTTATTCATCTCATCCTCACCTATTATGATAACATTTTTTGCTCCAACCTTATCAGCTTTTTTCATATGAGCTTTCATCCCTTTTGAAGCATAATCTATTACAACTGATTTTCCAGCAAGTCTTAAGTCATTAGCAAGTTTAAATGCGCAGTCCATAGTTGACTCTCCAAGCCAAGCTATATATACATCTAGCTCTCTCTTAGGGAAATCCTCTCCTAAAAGCATCATAATTCTTTCAACTCCCGCTGCGAATCCAAATGCTGGTATATCTTTATCTCCAAGTTGTTTTAAAAGATTATCATATCTTCCTCCTCCTAATACAGTTCCTTGTGATCCTAACTTATTTGTTACAATCTCATAAACTGTACTTGAGTAATAATCTAATCCTCTAACTAATCTTGGATCCTCTTTATATTTCACTCCAAACAGTGTCAGATATTTTTTTACTGTTTCATAGTGATCTTTCTCCTCTTGAGATAGAGAATCTGTTATAATTGGAGCTCCAGCCGTTAACTCTTTACACTTATCCACTTTACAATCCAGAACTCTAAGAGGGTTCTTTTCCATTCTCATTCTACAATCATCACAAAGCTCATCTTTCATTGGCTCTAAGAAGTTTAAAAGAGTTTCTCTATATCTTAATCTACTCTCTTTTTCTCCCACAGAGTTTATAGTTACCTCTAGATCAGTAACTCCTATTTTACTTAAAAAAGAGTATCCCATAGCGATTACTTCCGCATCTAAAATTGGTGAACTTTCTCCTAAAACTTCCACACCTATTTGATTGAACTCTCTTTGTCTTCCAGCTTGAGGTCTTTCATATCTAAACATAGACCCCGCATAGAAGAATCTTGATACATCCTCTTTAGCATAAATTTTATTTTCTAAATAACATCTCACTACAGCTGCTGTTCCTTCAGGTCTTAAAGTGATACTTCTTTCACCTCTATCCTGAAAAGTATACATCTCTTTTTCAACGATGTCAGTTCCCTCTCCTACCCCTCTTTTAAAAAGATCTGTCTCTTCAAATATTGGAGTTTTTATCATTGAATATCCATAGTTTCCAAAAAACTCCTGAGCTGTTCTTGTTATATAATCATACTTTATTCCTTCATCTCCAAATATATCTTTAGTTCCTCTAACAGCTTTAATCAGCTTCATTTTATCACCTCAATTATTTTAATTTCCATAGTTTCTCTAATTTTTCTTCAATTAGTTTTTCATTTCTATTATTCCCTGGAATATAGTATTTTTTTCTTTTAGCTCTATAATTTTGATTTACAAAATTATTTTCATAGTCATGAGGATATCTATATCCTACCGCTCCAGTTCCTATATGGATTGGCACTGGTTCCAAATCACCACTCTCTATATCTTTCAAGGCTCTATCTATAGCCATGTAACTTGAATTACTTTTCGTTGATATTGATAAGTAAATAACTGCTTGAGATAAAATTATTCTTATTTCTGGCATACCAATTTTTTCACTGGCATTCATAGCACTATTTGCTATAAGCATCGCCTCTGGATTGGCCATTCCTATATCCTCACTGGCATGGATAAATATTCTTCTCGCTATATACCTTGGATCCTCTCCACCATGAAGAAGTCTCGCTAACCAATACACCGCTGAATCTGGGTCACTCCCTCTTATGCTTTTTATCATGGCAGAAATAAGATTATATTTATCCTCCTCCTTATGATAAGAAGCTTTTCGTTCTCTAAAAAGATCTATTATCTCCTGTTTACTGTATCCCATACAACTATTTTTATATAGTTCTAAATAATTCAAAGCCACTCTACTATCCCCTTGAGATATATCCAAAATAACCTCTCTAATCTCTTCAGGTAGTTGTAAATTTAATAACTCCTCACCCTTTTGAAGAATCTCTTTTATATTATCTCTTGTTAAGGGTTTAAATTCAAATATCAAACACCTTGATAAAAGTGCATTATTTAAGCTGTGATAAGGATTTTCTGTGGTTGCTCCAACTAAAATTAATATTCCTGATTCTGTATAAGACAATAACGCATCTTGTTGAGTTTTGTTAAATCTATGAATCTCATCTAAAAATAAGATAGTTCTCTTTCCATATAACTCTAAATTTCTTTTAGCCTTATCTACAATATCTCTCAAATCATTCAAACTTGCCACTGTGGCATTTAAAGTTTCAAAGTTATAGTTTAACTCCTTGGATATTATCTCACCTAGAGAGCTTTTTCCAGAGCCAGATGGTCCATATAAAATCATATTGGATAAAGTTTTACCCTCTATTATCTTTCTAAGAACCCCATTTTTTCCTAAAAGTTTTTCCTGACCCTTAAAATCTATAAATTTTTGAGGTCTTAAACGAGTAGATAAAGGTTTTGCATCTTCAAAATTTCCACCAAATATACTTTGCATTTAATCACAACCTATTTTTTAAAATAAAAAAGCGTATTGTGTACCCCAACACGCCTTTAACTCTTTTAACTATTTTACTAGATACAGAAGAAGTGCTGAAAGTATGAATAAAAATGCTACTACTTCAGTTGCTCTGGCTAGTGGTCCTCCATCTTTTGAAACTCCAAATACTGTATTTGAACCTCCCATTCCCATGCTACCTGACATACCATGGCTTCTATCTGGTTGAACAAGAACTAATATTATTAAAGATACAGCAAAAATAAATAAAAACAGTGTCAAAAGTGTCTCCATAACTTTATTCCTCCCAAATTCCGTCTTTTATCTTATACATTATTATAATATATATATCGATAAAATAAAAGAAAAAATTATAGAAGTTTTGCTGCTAATTCCGCTAATGCTGAACGCTCACCTTTTTTCAAAGTAACGTGTCCCACTATGCTTTCATTTTTTAATTTATCTGATAAATATGTCAATCCATTTGTATCTGCATCTAAGTATGGACTATCAATCTGATCTGGATCTCCTGTTAAAACTATCTTAGTATTTTCTCCTGCTCTTGTAATTATGGTTTTAACTTCAAGAGGTGTTAGATTTTGTGCTTCATCTATTATTATATAGCCATTGGGAATACTTCTTCCTCTTATATATGTCAGAGCCTCTATTTTTAAAAGTCCCATAGTTTGAAGTCCTAACACCACTTTCTCACCAGTCTTTTCACCCTTTTCTCCAGCTAGATAATCTATATTATCGTATATAGGTTGCATCCAAGGTCTTAACTTTTCCTCTTCACTTCCTGGCAGATATCCCAAGTCTTTTCCCATAGGTATAATTGGTCTTGCTATTAAAAGTTTTTTATATTTTCCTCTTTCAACAACTTGTTCCAATCCAGCAGCTATAGCTAAAAGTGTTTTTCCAGTTCCAGCTTTTCCTACCAATGTAACAACTTTTATATTATCGTCCATTAAAAGTTCCATTGCATATTCTTGCTCATCATTTCTGGCTCTTGCACCCCATGCTGATATCTGTCCCTCCAGATTTCTTCTAATCTTTCCACCTATATATCTTCCAAAAGTTTTATCCTCTCCACATTTAAACTTGATAAACATATTCTCTGTGAAGCTATACTCTTTTCCCAACTCCCAAACATTTATTTTCCCAGCTCTGTCAAACTTATTGTATATCTCTCTATTGACCTCTATCTCCTCATATCCATCATATAAAGTTGTATAATCTGTTCTATCTGTTTCATAATCCTGAACCTCTAATTCAAGAGAATCAGCCTTTATTCTCATATTTATATCTTTAGTTATTAAAATAACTTTCATATTTGGATTATTATTTTTTATACCTAAGGTTGTTGCTATAATCATATTGTCAACAGCATCTCTTTTTAAAGCTGGAGGCAATAGATTTAAATCACTCTCTATCTCTACTCTGAAAAAAATCTTTTTTTCTAGCTCTACACCTTTTGCAATACACCCTTTTTTCCTTATTTTATCTAGCTCTCTTGCAGCTAATCTTGCCTGTATCGCTGTCGTACTATTTCTCTTTAGCTTATCCAGTTCCTCTATAACAAATATGGGAACAATAACTTCATTGTCTTCAAAACTATAAATACTACGGTGGTCATGTATTAAAACATTAGTGTCTAGAACATAGATTTTCCTCATATAATCATCCCCTTAATTGAATTTTTTTTAAAACTCCCTTAATTGCATCTTCCAAAGTAGAATAACTATTTAATTCATCTTTACTTATAAGTGAATCTATTTCCTTTTTACTGTATCCTAAAGAATCTAAAGCCATATATAACTCCTCCTCAATAGCATTATTTAACATTTCACCAGAAGGGTCTTCCAGAGACATTAAATTCAGAGTTTTTATCTTGTTATTTAAATCTATGATTATCTGCTTAGACTTTTTCTCTCCCAATTTTGGAACTCTTTTTAGAGTTTTAAAATCCTCTGTTAAAACAATCTCTCTTATATTATCAATTGAAAAAGTTGACATTATAGAAAGGGCTAAAGATAATCCTATTCCACTTATCCCTATTAGCATCTCAAAGAGAACTCTCTCTCTCTCCTGTAAGAAACCAACTAGTTTAAACGTATCCTCCTTTATCACATTATATATGTATAACTCCCTTTTTTCTCCAACTTGAACTTGGTCATATGTCTTTAAAGTTATGTACACTCTATATCCTATTCCATTTACATCAATTGCTAAATATTCGGGTTTTTTTATCTTAACCACGCCATTTAAATATTCAAACATTGTTTATCTCTCCCCTTTTAATGCTTTTTTTAAATATCTACTTGTATAACCTTTCTTAGAGGATGCTACTTTCTCAGGAGTTCCAGTTAGAATAACTTTTCCTCCTCCATCTCCTCCCTCAGGTCCTATATCTATTATATAGTCAGCATTTTTTATAACATCTAAATTATGTTCTATTATTATAACTGTATTTCCCTTATCCACCAATCTATTGATTACTTCTAAAAGTTTTCTTATATCCTCAAAATGAAGTCCTGTTGTAGGTTCATCTAAGATATAAACAGTTTTTCCTTTTGAAACTTTAGATAGTTCACTTGCTAACTTTATTCTTTGAGCTTCTCCACCTGATAGAGTTGTTGCTGGCTGTCCCAATTTTATGTAGTCCAGTCCCACATCCACTAAAACCTTTAGTTTTCTCTCTAATGTAGGGATTGTTTTAAAGAAATCGTAGGCCTCTCCCACACTCATATCTAAAACATCTGAGATATTTTTACCTTTATAATACACTTCTAAGGTCTCTCTATTATATCGTTTTCCTCTACATACTTCACACTCAACATAAACATCTGGTAAAAAATTCATCTCAATTTTTATGATTCCAGCTCCCTGACAAGCTTCACATCTTCCGCCTTTTACATTAAAGGAGAACCGTCCTTTTGAATACCCTTTAGCTTTTGCATCCTTAGTCTGTGCAAAAATATCTCTAATATCATCAAATACCTTTGTGTATGTAGCTGGATTAGATCTTGGTGTTCTTCCAATAGGACTCTGATCTATATCTATAACTTTATCTAATTTTTCTAATCCCTCAATAGATGAGTATTCCAATGGATATAGTTTTCCTTTATTCAATCTATTAAACAGTATAGGATATAGTGTTTGATTTATAAGTGTTGACTTTCCACTTCCACTAACCCCTGTTACAACGGTTAAAACTCCAAGTGGAATATCCACATCCACATTTTTTAAATTATTTCCCTTAGCACCTTTTAGACTTATATATCCGTTGGGTTCTCTTCTTTTTTCTGGAATAGCTATTCCCACTTCCCCTTTTAAATATCTTCCTGTCATTGAGTTCTCATTTTCCATAACTTCTTGGGGAGTCCCAGCAGCCACAATCTCACCACCAAATACACCTGCTCCAGGTCCCATATCTAAAATATAGTCAGCTTGATGCATTGTATCCTCATCATGCTCAACCACTATTAAAGTATTTCCAAGCTCTTTCAACCTATTTAAAGTGGCTAAAAGTTTGTCATTATCTCTTTGATGTAAGCCAATACTTGGTTCATCTAGAACATATAACACACCTGTTAATCCAGATCCAATCTGAGTTGCCAATCTAATTCTTTGTGACTCTCCCCCAGACAATGTTTTAGTCTCTCTTGCTAAGCTCAAATAATCCAATCCCACATTTATCATAAAAGATATTCTCTCTTTTATCTCTTTTAAAATCTCCCAAGCTATCTGTTTCTCTTTCTCTGTTAACTCTATTGTTTCAAAAAATTTCAAAGCCTCTTTTATACTTAACTCTGTTATTTCAATAATATTTTTATTATATACAGTTACAGCTAAAACTTCTGGTTTTAATCTCTTTCCATTACACACCTTACAGATTCTTTCTATCATAAATCTGTTCTCAATCTCTTCTCTAGAGCTCTCTGAAAAAGATTCATTGTACCTTCTTTCCAAATTTTTTACTATACCTTCAAAATCCTTTTCCCCATGGAAACTAAACTCTTTAGATGAATAGTCCACTCTAAACTTCTCACCATTAGTTCCATAAAAAATTATATCCATCTCTTTTTTAGTCAGATCCTTAACTGGTTTATCTAAGTCAATTTTATATTTTTTTGCCATTGACTCAAATATTGTCCAAGTGTAACCTTTTTTTGCTGATGCTGCTCCAGGTATGTATATTCCACCCTTTAATATTGATAGATTTTCATCCTCTATCAATCTGCTCTCATCTATCTCTAATTTTTTCCCTATCCCTTTACACTCTGGACACGCTCCAAAAGGTGCATTAAAAGAGAATAGTCTTGGATTCAAATCAGGTATGCTCACATCTTCATGATCTGGACATGAGAAATTCTCACTATATAATTGTTCTCCATCTCCCCAATTTATAATTATCTTTCCCTCTGACAACTCAATTCCCTGCTCTATACTTTGAGTCAATCTTGATTTGAATTCAATATTTTCCTTATCCACAACGATTCTATCTACAACAACCTCTATATTATGCTTTTTATTTTTATCTAAATTAATCTCCTCTTCAATATATAGAATCTCTCCATTAACTCTAGCTCTAACAAACCCCTTTTTTACAAGATTCAAGAATAGGTTCTTATGTGTTCCCTTTTTATCTTTAACAACCGGGCTTAGAATCATCAATCTATCCCCATTATTAAATTTTTCATACACATTTTCGACTATTTCATCTACACTTTGTCTCTCCACTAGCTTTCCACATACAGGACAATGGGCTTTTCCTATATGGGCAAACAGCAGTCTCATATAATCATATATCTCTGTTACAGTTCCAACAGTTGATCTAGGATTTTTATTTGTTGTTTTTTGTTCAATTGAAATAGCTGGTGCCAATCCCTCAATACTATCGACCTCTGGTTTTTTCATCTGTCCTATAAACTGTCTTGCATATGCCGATAGGCTCTCTACATATCTTCTTTGTCCCTCTGAATATATCGTATCAAAAGCTAAAGATGACTTTCCACTTCCACTAACTCCAGTTACAACGACAAACTTATATTTTGGAATCTCTACATCAAAATTTTTAAGATTATGCTCTCTAGCACCTTTTATAACTATTTTATCTAGCATTTTTCCTCCTTACTAAAAGGCCCTCTTATCAATTTAAGAGGGCTAAACTTTAATAATATTCAATTAGTCCGTTTTCATAAAAACTGAAATAGGATTCATCACTTACAATGATATGATCCAATAACTTTATGTCCACTTTTTCCAGCAGTTCTTGCATCTCCAGTGTGAGTTCAATATCTTTTTTAGATGGTGTTAAATTTCCACTGGGATGATTGTGAGCAAATATTATACCCTTGGCTCTATTATCTATTGCCCTCTCCATTATCTTTCTTGGATAGACAACACTTCTATCTATTGTCCCTTTAAACAGAATTTCATCACACACAATTTTATTGTCGCTACTCAGGTAAATCACTTTAAACTCTTCACTCTTTAAAGTACCTACATCATCTTTTAAATAGTTAACTAAGTCTTTTTTTCCCTTTAAAGTTCCTAAATCAGCCTTTCCTATACTTTTAAAATAATTATTGGACGTTAAATCGCCAATAACTTTTAGATATAGTGCTGTTTCAAGTCCTATTCCATCCATCTCTTTCAAATCATTTAACTCAGCATTTACAACTCTATCTATCGTTTTAAACTTTAAAAGCAAATCTTTAGCAATCCCTTTACAATCCTTCAACTTTATAGAATAAGTTAATAGTAGCTCTAAAATTTCATAATCCTCTAGTCCCTTATATCCCACTTTTAAATACTTCTCTCGTAATCTCTTTCGGTGTCCTTGCATTTGGCTTTTATCCAAATTAACCACCCCTCACTACTCTATTGAAATATTTCGTAAACCTCATCTCTAGTTTTCATTGTTTTTGGAATCTGCACAGCTGCCTTTAAAATAGGATACGCTAAAACTGCTCCAGTTCCTTCTCCCAATCTCATCTCCATATGTAAAAATGTCTTTAATCCAAGCGCTTCCATAACAACTTTCATACCCGGTTCCTCGCTCATATGAGTTCCTATTAAATAGTCCTTTACTTTTGGCTCTATTTTAGTTGCCACCAATGCCGCTACAGCAGATATAAATCCATCTATTAACATGGGCTTTCTTTCCACAGCTGCTCCTAGGTATAATCCAACCATACAAGCTATATCAAGCCCTCCAACACATCTTAAAATCTCTATTGGGTTCTTATCAAATAGATTATATCTGATACAAGACTCTTTTATAATCTCTTTTTTTCTTCTCAATCCTTCATCTGAAAGACCTGCACCACATCCAACAACCTTCTCTATATCCTCTTTTGTTATAGCATATAGAACAGCTGAACTTGTAGTTGTATTAGCTATTCCCATCTCTCCATTGGAATAGAAATCATACTCTTTTTTCTCTTTTATTATATTTACACCTACCAAAATTGCACTTATTACCTCATCTAAAGTCATAGCTGGTTCTTTAGCAAAATTTTTAGTTCCATATGCCACTTTTTTTATATATAGATTCTCGTACTCTCTGGGTATCTCCCCTTTAATTCCAATATCAATTAAATTTAAAGGTATATTTAAACTTTTACATAAAATTCCAATAGCTGCAAAAGAGTTTAGCATAGCTTCTGAAACTATTCTTGTGTATTCAATAGGACACGAGGATACTCCCTCCTCTATCACACCATTGTCTGCCGAAGCTATAAAATGACAACCAGATTTCAACTCATTTAATGGTCTTCCAGTTATTCCAGCTACTTTTATAGCTAAATCCTCTAAGACACCCAAACTTTTTTCAGGTTTCATTCTAGAATCTAAAATCTGTTTACACTTCTCCATAGACTTTTTATCCACACTAACAATACTCTCTTGAATCTCTTTTATTCTGTTCAATTTTAGCCCCCTATATTTAATCCTTTTAATATTGGATATCCATCTGAAAACTCGATTACCACTATACCACCATTTTTTACACTGAACTTCCAATAGGCTTCAAGCTCATTTGAGAAGTAATAACTTAAAATTGTATTAATCACTCCCCAATGGGTAACCAGCACAGTATTTTCCTCTAAATCGATTCTCTCCTCTATGAAATTAATCGCTCTTTTTTGAAGTTCCAATACACTTTCACCAGTTATATAGTTATAATTTTTCCAATCTTTTTGGCTCTTTTTTAATTCATCTGGATATTTTTCTAAAAGCTCTGTATATGTATAGCCTTCAAATATTCCAAAATTTAACTCTCTTAAATTTTCATCTATTAAAATTTCTAACTCTTTATAGTTCACAATTTTTGCTGTATCTACAGCTCTTTTTAAGTCACTTGCATAGATTTTTTTATAGTCTATACCCTTTAAAATCTCTCTGGTGCTCTTAGCTTGTCTCTGACCTTTTTCTGTTAGTTCTGGATTTAAAATACCATAGTAGACTCCCTCTACATTCAGTTGTGATTCACCATGTCTAACTAAAATAATCTTTCCCATTATTGACCTCTATAAAGTAAGATACATTAAAAGTAATGACAATACCGATGATAACTCCAACAGAGCACCTAAAGTATCCCCTGTTATTCCACCTATTTTTCTTGTCATCAATTTTCCAAAGAAGAATCCACAGATAACCAGAATATTTAAAACAATAAATAAACTTATAAAAGGTAACATAAAATATTGTGAAATTCCATATAATATCGCTGTTACAGTTGCATAAGATATTAGTAGTCCACCCTTATCCGTATTATCTACAAAAGTTTTTCCCATTCCTGTCGCTCTTGCATATGGTTCAAAAGCACAGTTTACAACACTATTTATTCTCGATAAAACTGGAACTATCAACATAATTACCCCTTGATTAATTCCAAAAAGCTCAGATGTTTCCACTAAGAATGCAATCTTAAATATAAAGTATAGTATCAGTACCAAAACACCATTAGTTCCTACTCTTGAATCCTTCATAATCTCTAACATCTTCTGTTTACTTCTATAACTAAATATCCCATCAAATGTGTCTGCCAATCCATCTAGATGTAATCCACCTGTTATTATAACGTCAAGTGTCACCAATATTATTCCCATTAAAATAGGTGATGGAATAAATGTTTCTAAAACTAATGCTACAACTAAATTTATAATACCTATAACTAATCCTACTAATGGAAACCATTTCATCCCTTTTCCCAATGCTTTTGAATCAAAGGAGTTCCCACCAGGAACTGGTAACCTTGTCATAAATTTAAATAGTAAAACTAAACCCTTCATTTTTTCCTCCAAACTCTATTTTAATTTTAATTCTAATCCTGAGACAATGAGATAAGCCTCATCGCACTCTTTCCCGACCAACTGATTCATACGTCCACCAATATCTCTAAAGTATCTTCCCAATGCATATGGAGGAACTAATCCCATTCCAACCTCATTGGAAACTATAACCATATCCAATGAACTATTTTTTATAAACTTTATTATATTTTGAACTTGATTTTTAACATCTTCCTCTATCTCTTTTAAGGTATCTTGCGATACATTATCCCAATCTAACTCTTTCTCCATAATCATGTTATTAGTTACCAGATTAGTTAAACAGTCCAATAATACAACTCCATTTAACTCTTTATAACACTCAAGTAATTTATCAACATCTCTATATCCTTCGATAGTTGTCCAACTATCTCCCCTTTGAATTTTGTGAAGCCTCACTCTCTCTCTCATCTCATTATCAAAAGAGATTGCCGTGGCAACATATATTCTCTCTTTATTCAATTGAAAAACTTTCTTTTCTGCAAAAGAACTTTTACCACTTCTTGCTCCACCTGTCACATAAATTATTTTCCCCAAATATCTCACCTTTTATTCTTTTCTTTGATACTTAATAGTATCACAAACTATTAAAAAGTTCAACATAACGAAAAAGAGTGCTCTATACAGAACACTCTACTTTTTTATCTATTATTTTTGGAAATGTCTCTCTAATAATCCTAAGAAAGCTCTTCCGTGTCTAGCTTCGTCTTTTGCCATTTCATGAACTGTATCGTGAATAGCATCGAATCCTAATTGCTTAGCTCTTTTAGCGATATCAAACTTTCCTGAAGTTGCTCCATACTCTGCCTCTACTCTTCTCTTTAAGTTCTCTTCAGTAGAATCAGTTACAACCTCTCCTAATAACTCAGCAAATCTTGCTGCGTGTCCAGCTTCTTCAAAAGCGATTCTTGTATAAGCTTCTGCTACCTCTGGGTATCCTTCTCTATCTGCAACTCTAGCCATTGCTAAGTACATTCCAACTTCCATGCACTCCCCATTGAAGTTTGCTCTTAATCCCTCGATGATCTCCTCATCTCCGCAAGCTAATCCCTCTCCAACTTTGTGCTCAGTAGCCCATACTCTTCCTGCTGTCTCATCATAAGGAACACACTTATCTAATCCCACTTTACATAAAGGGCAAGCTCCTAAAGACTCATCAAATACTTCTCCACATACTGTACATTTTACTTTTGCCATTTTAAAATCCTCCTCAATTATCTTTTATTATCTATCTTTTTTTTAGTTTTCCTTTAAAATTGTTTTCATTACTTTTTTGTAATTGTTACAATTTTGTTTACAAAGATAATATACACCTTTTTTGTAAATATGTCAAACTTTTTTTATTATTTTTTTCTAAAATTTATAGCTTCCAATATATGGGCCTTTTCTATATCTGTTTTAGCATCTAAATCAGCTATAGTTCTAGCGACTTTTAAGATTTTATGATATGTTCTCATGGAAAGATTTAAAGTTCTTATCGCTTTTCTCATCAGGTCTTCACACTCCTTATTTAAAAAGCAATACCTCTCTATATCCCCTATGCTCATATCTCCATTTAGTTTCTCACTATTAAATCTCATATTTTGTATCTGTCTAGCTTTTATAACCCTCTCTTTTATTTTAATTGAGGAATCACCACGTGCCTCATCTAAAATCTCTTTATCATCTAACCTATACACCTCAACATATAGATCCAATCTATCCACTATTGGTCCTGATAATCTCTTTGTATAGCGTCTTAAATCATATGGTGTACACGTACATAGTTCCTCATCAAATCTATTTCCACAAAAACATGGATTACATGCTGCAACAAAGATTAACTTGGCTGGAAACTCCATTTTCCCCAAACTTCTTGTTATTGATATTCGTTTCTCCTCTAAAGGTTCTCTTAAACTTTCAATAACTACTCTGTCAAACTCTGTAAACTCATCTAAAAAAAGTACACCATTATTAGCCAAACTTATCTCCCCTGGTTTTGGAACTCTTCCTCCACCAATAATAGATGTGGCTGTAGATGTGTGATGGGGGTCTCTAAATGGTCTATTGACTACAATTGGAACTCTTTCATTTAGCTCTCCAGCTATACTATATATTTTAGTTGTTTCTATAATCTCACTTTCTGACATAGGTGGAAGTATCCCTATCAATCTTTTAGCCAACATAGATTTCCCACTCCCTGGAGAACCTACCATAATTATGTTATGCCCACCTGCTGCAACTATTTCAAGTGCCCTTTTAGCTCTAATCTGTCCTTTTACATCTTGCATATCCAAATTATTTTGATATACTTTACTAACATTTAACACTCTTTTACTTCTAACAACCCCCTCCTCTATAAATTTGACAACATCCCTTATATTTTTGATTGGTATAATCTCAATATCCTTTATTATTGAAGCTTCATCCATATTTTCCTCCGGAATTATAACCCCTTTAAAGCCCTTGCTTTTAGCTAACAAAACTCCATTGATAATCCCTTCGACTCCTCTTACTTCACCTGTTAATGAAAGTTCACCCATCAGTATATAATCCTTTAAAACGCCCTTATAATCTGATATAAACTTCATTCCAATCATTATTCCAATAGCAATTGGTAGATCAAAATGTGATCCTCTTTTTTTTATGTTAGCAGGTGTTAAATTTACAACAACTCTTCTAGGCTCTAAAAAATACCCCATATTTTTAATTCCAGACCTAATACGATCCTTACTCTCTGATATAGTGGTATCCCCTAAACCAACTATATTGAATATAGGCAATCCATTTGTCACATACACTTCCACTTCCACTAAAAATGGCTCAATTCCCAAATAGCTTGAACTCAACACCTTTACTAACATAACTCCCTCCTTGAATAAAAAAAGGGAGAGCAAAATATTTTGCTCTCCCTTTTAAAGTTATTATCTATTTTTTTCAACTACTACTTTTGCTAAAACTCCATTGATAAACTCATGTGATTTCTCATCACCATATTTTTTTGCTAACTCTACAACTTCATTAACAACTATTTCCGCTGGTACATCCTCAAATAAAATCTCATATGTCGCTATTTTTAAAAGAGCTCTCTCAACGTTTCCAATTCTTTCTAAACTCCAACCTGTAATGTTATCTTTTAATGTCTCTACAACTTTTTCATTATTTAAAGCTAATCCATTTGAATACTTTTCAATGAACTCCTTCTCATTTGTATTTAAATTAGTTTCGTCTCTTAGCATGTAGTCCGCTAAAGTTTCATCTAATTTTACTTCAGTTAACTCCGATTCAAAAACTATTTTAAATAACTCTTCTCTTGCTACTCTTCTACTCATTATTGTTTCCTTTCTAATCCTTTAATCTATTTAATATTTGTTTTTTTAACTTTTCTTGAAAATCTCTATCCCCTAATTTAAATCCTATAAATGCTAAAATTAATATAAAAATTGTTTTTAGCACTCCATATTCAACTAAAAGAATTCCAGCTATCAACCCTAGAATAGCATATAGATACTTTCTAAAGTTAAGAATAAAATTTTCAATAATTTTTTCTAACATCATATCTTGCCTCCTATTCTATTAAATCCTTTTTAATTGATAGTTTTGAAATTTTCACCTCTATATAATCAACTTTTAAATCTAGCTTTTGTTCTAAATTAGTTTTTATTAAGTTTTGTATATCTACAGTTTTTGTTGATAGATTATTATTCGATATCATATCTAGGTTCAATTTGACAAAATACTTGCTTCCTCTATTTCCACAATCTATTTTTAAACCTCTTATATCACTATCTTTTGATAAAATCTCTCTAATCAAATTTTTTACAGTATCTGTTGAAATATGTACTGAACCATGTTCATTTTTTATAACATAGTCCTCTTCTTTGGAAAAATTAGATAATAATTTTAATATTGATATACAAATATATATCAAACATATATTGAAAACCACTGCCTTGAACATAAGTGAGCTTGTATCTATTGTTGTAAAATACTGTGGCATTGTTATATATCCTATTCCTGTTACAGCTATGATTATTATTCCTACCCATGCGAAGAAAAATATTAACTTTTTTATCAATAAACTCACCCCTGTAAAGAAAGATTAGAGGCGTAAATAAACGCCTCCCTTTTATACTTTGAATTATACAATCTCTATATCTTCGTGCTTTTCATCATACTCTTCTGTTAAGATTTTTACGTCTTGAACAAATACATTTACCTCTACAACTTTTAGTCCAGTCATAGTACTTACAGCTGTTAAAACACTCTTTTGAACATTTTGAGCAACCTCAGAAATTTGATATCCATACTCAACAATTATATAGATTTCAACACTGCACTCCTTCTCTCCAACTTCAACTTTAACACCATTTGTAAGTCTTTTTTTCCCTAGCATTTTGCTAACTTCATCTGCTACTCCACCTGCTAATTTATAAACTCCAGAAACATCTTGTGCTGCTTTTGCCGATATTGTCTTTACAACATCATCCGCTATTTTTATATTTCCTAACTCGTTCATAAAAACACCTCCGTAGATATTATACCTATATTATTACATTTATTTAAAGTTTTTCCTAGCTATTATTTAATTTTTTTCAAAATTTTCTTCTATAAACTTCGTTGTAACTTTTCCTGCTCTATATACCTTATTGTCTAGTACCTCTAAATGGAAAGGTATTGTTGTATCAATCCCCTCTATAATAAACTCATTTAACGCTCTTTTCATCTTTTCTATGGCTTCCTCTCTAGTGATTCCATGGACAATAAGTTTACCTATCATAGAATCATAGTATGGAGATATCTCATATCCCTGATATGAGTGTGAATCCACTCTAACTCCTGGCCCTCCAGGAACAATATAAGTTTCTAATTTCCCTGGTGATGGTAAGAACCCTGCTGTTGTATCCTCAGCATTTATTCTACACTCAATAGCGTGACCAAATAAAACAACATCCTCTTGAGATATGTTTATTCTCTCTCCCTCTGCAACTTTTATCTGTAACTTTATAATATCTATTCCAGTTACCATCTCTGTTACTGTATGTTCAACTTGAACTCTTGTATTCATCTCCATAAAATAGAAGTTATCATCTTTATCCACTAAAAACTCTAAAGTTCCAGCTGAATCGTAATTGATAGATTTTGCTAATTTTACAGCAGCCTCTCCCATAGCTTTTCTAACTTTAGAAGGTAACTTATATGAAGGAGCTTCCTCTATTAGCTTCTGATGTCTTCTTTGAATAGAACAATCTCTCTCTCCTAAATGGATGACATTTCCATGTTTATCTCCCATTATTTGAACTTCTACGTGTCTTGGATTTTCAACAAACTTTTCAATATATACATCTGGGTTTCCAAAAGCTGATTCTGCCTCTGTTTGGGCTGCAATGATTTTAGACTCTAACTCCTCTGGAGTTCTAGCTAATCTCATTCCTTTTCCTCCTCCACCAGCAGTAGCTTTTATCATTACAGGATATCCTATTCTTTCCTCAACTTCTTTTCTGGCTTCCTCTATACTTCTAACAATTCCTGTTCCATTTGTCAATGGAACTCCATTTTCAATGGCAGTTTTTCTAGCAGTTGCCTTATCTCCCATTCTGTCTATAGCCTCTGGACTTGGCCCTATAAATGTTATATTATGTGTTTGACATATTCTTGCAAATCTTGCATTTTCTGATAGGAATCCATATCCTGGGTGTATAGCATTAGCTCCTGTTATCTCTGCTGCCGCCAGTATATTTGGTATTTTTAAGTATGATTCTGTACTTAAAGGTCCCCCTATACAAACTGCTTCATCTGCTAATCTCACGTGTAAACTGTCTTTATCTGCCTCTGAATATACTGCAACTGTCTTTATTCCTAGCTCTCTTGCAGCTCTTATTATTCTAACAGCAATCTCACCTCTATTAGCAATTAATATCTTTTTAAACATAAAATCCTCCCAATTATCTTGCTGTGGCCTTTACTTTTAATAATACTTTCCCATAGTCAACAACTCCTCCGTCTTCTACAGTTATCTCTAACACCTCTCCACTAGCAGTGGATTTTAAAGGCGTCTTTAATCCCATCACATAGATGTATCCAAGATCTTGTCCCACTTTAATCTTATCTCCAACTTTTACCATATCTGCATAGAAATACTTCCCAATTCCTGTTGAAACGACAGTTTTTACGTTGTCCTCTTTTTTATTTGCTTCCTTTGCAACTTGAGGAGTTTCCTTAGGTAAAATCACCTTTCTTTGTGGAGATTTCTTTATTTTTATTTTTAAATTTTCATTTTCCTCATAACTAATTTCAGTAAGTCCGCATTCGCTTAATACATTAATTAAATCTTCAATTTGAAACTCTTCTTTCTTCATAAGTTCCTCCATCAGTTTTTTATCACTTATTTTAACACAATTTAAAAAATCATTCAAGATAACATTACAACTGTAATCTTATCTTATTATAACACTTTTTTCACCCAGTAACTCCTCTATCTTTTTTATTAAAACTGGAGTTATCTCAACTGTTAGTTTAGAGCTTTTTATCTCTTTATTTCCATCTATATCTATGGCGAAACTTAAAGGAACCTCACCTTTGCTATTTAAAAGTATCTCTTTTAATCTACTATATTTATCCTTTGATTTATCATTTATCAGTATATATAATCTATTTTTTTTATTAAATTCAATAGAATTTAATGATTTTATGCTCTTTACAACTATTTTTTTATTTTCATTTCCATTAAAATAATCTATTTGAACACTTCCATCTATTAAAACAGCCTTTCCATCTAGCTCAATATTCAAATAGTCCTTATACTCCCTAGGAAAAACTATTCCAGATATTTGATCATAGTAATCCTCTAAAACAAAGGAACACATTGGTTCTTTTGTTTTTTTAGTCAGTATTTTTTTCACATCCCTTAGTATACCATAAGTTTTTATTCCGTGCAGAGAATTTTCAGTTTTTATATCTGAAATTCTATTCATTTTATATGTCTTTATTATCCAATCATATTTATCCAATGGATGAGCACTGTAATAAAACCCTAAAAACTCCTTTTCTTTTTCCAACTTTTCATCAGGTGTAAAATCAGTCAAATCAGGTAAAACAAAGTTTACTACCTCTGATTTTGCTCCTCCAAAAAGATTCATCTGTTGAATATCATCCTCTTTTATCTTTTTATTTGCATAGTCTATAACTTTTTCTATAGATTCTATCTTTTGTTTTCTATTTCCTGGTAGTGAGTCTAATGCTCCTGAATAGACAAGAGCCTCTATATTCTTTTTATTTAATCCCTGACCTCTCAGTCTATATATAAAATCCTCATATCTTAAAAAGTTTCCATTTTTTTCAAACTCTATCTTTATCTTTTCCGCCAAACTCTCTCCAACATTTTTTATAGCCGCTAGAGAAAACCTAATTCCACCGTCCTCTACAGTAAACTTAGATACTGGATTATTTACATCTGATAACTTCAACTTTAATTTATGAGCCTTTGCATCCTCTATATAGAATGCAACATTCTCGACATTACTTTTTTCAGAGGTCATTATTGAAGCATAGTATTCCTCTGGATAAAAATATTTAAAATATGCTGTCCAATAAGCTATCAATGCATATGCTGCCGAGTGAGATTTATTGAATCCATAGCCTGCGAACTTGTCTATTAGATCGAATATCTCCTCTGCTTTCTCCTTTGTATAACCATTTTTTAGCGATCTCTCCACAAATTTATCCCTATTTTCATCCATTATAGATGCCTGTTTCTTTCCCATGGCTCTTCTTAAAAGGTCAGCTTCTCCAAGAGAGTAGTTTGCCATTATATTGGCTATTTTCATTACCTGTTCTTGATATAGAATAACTCCATAAGTTTCTTTTAATACCTTTTCCAAACTGGGGTGTGGATATTTTATCTCTTCAAGACCATTTTTACAATTTATGAAGCTTTCCACCATTCCAGAACCTAAAGGTCCAGGTCTATATAGAGCCAACAACGCAATTATATCCTCAAATCTATTCGGTTTTAATTGCATCAAAATCTTTCTTATACTCATAGACTCCAGCTGAAACACCCCTAGGCTATCCCCTTTAGAAAGCATATCGTATACCTGTTTCTCATTTAGTTCTATATCCTCTAATCTTATACTTTTATCCTTGCTCTCTTTTATATACTCTATTGTTCTTTGTAAATTTGTTAAGTTTCTAAGACCTAAAAAATCCATTTTTAAAAGACCTAGTTCTTCCAACTCCTTCATCTGGTACTGAGTTGAGATTGTATGATCTTTATTGTCGCTGTATAGAGGTACAATCTCCATCAGTGGATCTTTTGTTATAACCACTCCAGCCGCATGTATAGACGCATGTCTAACTTTATTTTCTAAACGCTGTGATAAGTTTATTAGATTTCTAACTTCACTATCCTCTGTATATAGCTCTCTTATCTCTGCATTTTCCTTTAAAGCCTCTCCCAAAGTTGAAAAAGCTGGAATTAATTTAGCTATCTTATCCACCTTAGCTAGATTTATATCTAAAACTCTTCCCACATCTCTCAATGCCGCTCTTGCTTTCATTCTACCAAAGGTTATTATCTGTGCAACCTTATCCGCTCCATACTTTTGAGTAACATAGTCAATCACTTCCCCTCTTCTTTCCTGACAAATATCTATATCTATATCCGGCATAGATATCCTTTCTGGATTAAGGAATCTTTCAAATATTAGATTATATTTTATAGGATCTAAATCCGTTATCTTTAAGGCATAAGCTACTAAACTTCCAGCTGCTGATCCTCTTCCAGGTCCAATTGGAATATTTTTTCCTTTTGCATAGGAAATAAAATCCCATACAACTATAAAATACTCCTCATATCCCATTTTTAAAATAACATCTAACTCATACTCAACTCTTTTTAAAAGCTCCTCACTAAGCCCAGATGGATATCTTTGAGCTAATCCCTTATAAACTATTTTTCTTAAAAACTCCCCTGGAGTTTTTACACAGTTTGGTATCTCATACTTTGGAAACTTCAACTCTCCAAACTCCAAATTTAAGTTACATCTATCGGCAATCTCCTCTGTTGTATCAACTGCCTCAATAAACTCATCTCCCAATGAGTTTATCACTTCCATTCTACTCTTTAAAAATAGCTCTTTAGTTTCAATCTTCATTCTATTAGTATCTGAAACCTTAGCACCTGTTTGAATACATATCACTAAATCCTGTAATACATGGTCCCCTTCATAGACATAGTGAGTATCATTTGTTGCAACACATTTTAATTCATATTTTTTAGAGAATCTCTGAAGTTCTTTATTCAGTTCTCTTTGCCCCTCTACTCCATTTCCTTGTACTTCTAAATAGAAGTTCTCTTTGCCAAAAATATCTATATAGCTCTCTATTTTCTTTCCAATCTCTATTTCACTTTCATTTTCCAATATAGCTCTTGATATCTCTCCCTGCATACAGGCTGATAAAGCTATTATACCTTCGCTATGTTTTTTCAAAAACTCTTTATCCACACGAGGTCTATAATAAAATCCATTTAAAAATCCAGCTGAAGATATTTTCAAAAGATTTTTATATCCTGTAAGATTTTTAGCCAAAAGTACCAGATGAAAATTTCTTCCCTCTTTCTTATCCATCTGAAACTCTGATACATATGCCTCTATTCCAATAATAGGTTTTATCCCTTTTTTCATAGCGCTTTTATAAAACTCTATAGCTCCATACATATTCCCGTGGTCTGTTATTGCTATAGCTTTCATATTTAACTCTTTTGCTCTCTCTAAATACTCATCTATCCTTCCAACCCCATCTAGAAGACTGTACTCTGTATGCAAATGTAAATGAACAAAGTTTTTATTCATCCGCTCCTCCTCTCAATGGCTTTTCTACTTTAAAACTCTTATAAAAAACAGCGGTTCCTATTAAATATAAGACTACTGTTATATAATATGGAAAGTTGTATGATACTCTTTCCATTAAATACCCTGCTATTATCATACTCAGTGCTCTTGTAACATTTGATGACATTGAAACTATACTACTCATCAATGCTCTATTTTCATATTTTACAGTTTCTAAGGAGATGTTTTGAATAAGTGGTTGATTTAGATTCATCAATGTTGATCTTAATAGAAATGAAACTCCTAAAACAAAAATACCCTGTGGAAAAGCTATTGATATTAAAAATGGGATTGATAATAATTGACAAATAACAACAGTGTTCTCTCTTCCCAAAACTTTAGATATATATGGAACCAGTAGTCCACCAATAACCAATCCGACCTGAGATAATCCCATAATAATTCCAACTTTTTCATTATCTATATTTAAAGAAAACTTTAAATATACACTGAAAAAGGGTATAACCATTCCTGCTCCAAATCCTATAATTGTATTATAGATAATAAATCTTAATGCTTCCCCACTCATCACATCCTTAAAACCTTTAAAAAAATCTCTATTTTTACTATTTTTTATCTTATCGCTGATTTTTAAATCCTTTAAAGGATAAAATCCAATTAAAATTATAAATACACACAATATGTATACCAATGGAATTGATTTTTCTATTGCAAAAATTTTTCCAAAAGTTTTAATCAGTCGCCCTGCTCCATAGCTGGCAAACACCGTTCCTAAACTCTGACTTACAAAGTTTTTACTAAAAACTTTAACTCTATCTTTTTCAGAGGAGTTCTCAATTAAAAGCACTCCAATGGATGAAAATGGAAATCCATACCCTACTCCCATCAATCCTGAAGATACCTTTATTAAGAATGGATCCCTTAAAAAGCTAACTCCTAAAATTCCTATCACCATCAATACTAAACCCATAGATATTGTCTTTTTAAACCCCATTTTTGAGCTTAAGTAAGCATTTATCATAGATCCTAAAGCTATAGATAAACTACTTATTGATAATACTTGCCCCACAATGCTTTCCCCATAGCCCAAATTTTTTACATGTATCCCTGTAAAAACATTAAAAACTCCGGAAACTATAGAGGTTGTAACCACATTTATAAAAATTATTTTATCTATCTGCTTCAACTCTATCTCACCCCTAAAATTGACCTAATATATTATACAATATAAAGTTATAAAAAAAAATACTTCTAACCATTAATTAGAAGTACAAAAAAATGAAACGACCTTCCGGGGGGGGATAGAAGGCCGTTTACAGGGGGGGATTAAATAATACTTTTATAAGTATAAATTCTTCGCTGTAATTAAAAATTATTATTAACTTTTTTAACTACATCTTTTTGACGCGACACATTTTATAAAAGTTTTAATTTTTTTAAATTTTTTCAAAAATATCGATATTTACTTCAACAGTAGTTTTTAAACTATCTAAAGCAAATAGTCTTTCCACACCTTTTTGAGGACTTCTCCATCTATATGGTGTCATATTAAATAAATTCTCAATGCTTTCTCTCTCTAAAATCTCTGTTTCATACTTTACATTTACAGTTTCTAAATGTTTAAATATCTTTAAATCCTCTACTGGGGAGTAAAACTCTTTTCTCACAGAATCATAGACCACCTCTTTTAATTGTAATAGATGATTCTCTCCTGTTGAAACAACTATTAATTTGCCACCTTTTTTTAAAGTTCTCATCTTCTCTTCTGGTATTATTTTTGCAAACATACATATTATAAAGTCTAAAGATTCATCCTCTATAGGAAGAGAACTGGCACTGGCTACAATCCACTCGATATTTTTATGAGATTTTGCCGCTGATATAATAGCTTCTTTTGAAATATCAATTCCAACTATCTCATTTTTTACATTTAATTCATCTAGTTTCTCTTTTAATCTATTTGTATAGTATCCCTCTCCGCAACCTATATCTAAGATTTTAATATCTTGAGTTTTTAAATTGTCCTCTACAATTTTATTTACTCCATTTGAAATACCCTCATAATACCCCTTCTCTAAATAGTTTTTTCTGCTTAAAACCATCTCCTTGTTATCACCAGGTATTTTACTATTTTTTTGATTAGATAATAATAAATTTACATGACCATATTTAGAAACATCGAAATTATGATTCCCTTCACATATATATTTTCTTTCAATTTTTGTCATTTTTTTACTACACACTGGACAAATTATCATTTTATCTACCTCACTATTTTTTATCTTCTCTATATTATATCATATATTTTATGTTATAATATGCTAAAAAATAATGGTGGTGATTAATTTATGAAAGAGAATTTTTTTAATAGTTTTATTACAAATTTTTATGAAAAAATAGAAACAGAATTTGAAACATTGATGAAAAAAGAGAAAACTAAAAAATTATCAGTTGCTAATTTAGAGATTGATGTTATAGATTACTTAGATGATAGTAAAACTCCTATTATTGAAACAATAAAAGAGGGAGAGGATGGAGTTGAGATATTTTTAAGAAATAAAGATCAAGCTCCTTCAGCTTATAGTATCGAGGAGATATATCACCCTTTTTCTCTAGCTGTTCTGGTTGATAAACTAATCAAAAAAAACAGATATGTTGAAATCCTAGAGAATTTTTATATTGAAGCTGAGGATTTAGCTAGAAACTTTTTAAAGAAAAAAGAGGTTTCATCTCTAAATATTGAAGCTGAGGGATTTGAAGTTTTAGCTATATCTAAGGCTACTGGAGCTTATAAATTAGGTGAAGGAGTAGTTACAGAGATCCTTTTAATAAATGACAGAGTTTTTATAAATATTAAAAATGATGACAATGAGATTGTCATGGCTCATGTTGTTGAGTGTAATGCTGCCGATTTAGCAATGCTTTTAAATAACCTTATATTCCCTGAAAATAAATAAAACTCAATATCTATAATATAAAAAGAGAAAATAGATGTTTTCTCTTTTTTTGTTTTTTAATCTCTAACAAAAATTTGACTTTTTAATTTTAGTATAGTAATCACATAATAAGCTGCTTAATCTTTTAAAAAGGGGTGAAAAAACTATGATTATTGTTTCTAAATTTTTTATAAAATAAGATTTAAGTTAATCAAAATATTTCAATTTTTATCACATTAAAAACGTCATACTTAATATAAAGTAAAAAGTAAATTTAGGGAGTCTTTATGTTAGATAGATTAGAAATTCAGCTAACACCAAGGTATAATTTAAAATGTATATACTGTGGAAATGACCAAAACTTATTATTTAATAGCGATATACCAACAGATTTTGTTTTAAAAGCCATTCAAACAATAATAACACCATATAACTATAATAGAGTAATTGAAATGTGTGAACTACCACCGCCCTAATAGAGGGCGGGGCTTCGTGGGAAGTATCTAACTCATGTCGGATATATTAATCACGCTCTGCGGGTAGTTCCTACCTTGAATATATTACAAATTTCATAGTTTTTAAAACATATGTCTGATGTCACCTACAAAAATCTAGTTTTGCGGTCAACAGATATTGTATATCACTTTGAACGTCAATGCTTGGCTTTCGCTCTTTCCAAAGTGGGTCGCATACTGTGAATATTTTACGAGACAACAGAATTACTTGTCTCAACTCTATATATTCAGTTGTTAAAGTTCATAGAAACCATGCCTTTATGGCATAGTTTATTCTATCAAAATCCTGTTATAATTTCCAGAAAAATTATAACAATCTTTTGAGATTCGATTCATCCCCTACTTGAGCGAAATAGGGGTCTTCTCGAACAAAGATGATAAATACAGGAGAAACAAATGGAGAATATAGTGAGTGTTGGCATGGAGCAGAATGATAAAATTATAATTTTAAAAAATAGATATAAAGGTATTCTCTCTATTTTAATTTCTACTTTAGGTTTTAGTGTAATTCCAATTTTTGCAAGACTTGGGTTAAAACAGGGATATTCCTCATCTTTACTATTGTTTTATCGTTTTTTATTTGCATTTTTTATTTTTTACTTCTACTTAAAATTAACAAAGTATAGAATCACATCTGATAAAAAAATGATAAAAAAAATTTGTATTATTGGAATAATCTATTCCTTACAATGTTTATGCTATTTTTCTGCTTTTCAATATATATCAGTATCTTTAGGAGCAATCATTTATAATACTTATCCCATTTTTACAATACTATTTTCTAAATTTTTTTTAAGAACTACCATTACTTTTAAAATGATTTTAGGGGTTATTTTAGCTATTTTAGGTTCTACATTTGTTATTTACTCTCCAATGACAGAAAATAAGCTTCTTGGAATACTTTTAGTTATTTTAACAACAATATTTAGTGGTGCATACATGGTTTATACTAAAAAGTTTTTAAATACAGTAAATAGCTTAGAATTAACTACTTACGTTTCTCTAATCTGCAGTATAACTTTATTCGGAATCAGTTTTTTTTCAGGAACATTCGTTATTTTAACTGATTTATCTACCTTACTTTATGTTTTAATTTTAGCTTTTTTTTCAACGGTTATAGGTTTACTGGGCTTTATGAAAGCGATATCTTACCTTGATGTAGGTTTAGTTTCAATTATTAATCTAATAGAACCTTTTTTTACAGTAACTATTTCCTATATTTTATTCAAAGATACTTTAACTCTATTGCAATTAATAGGTGGATTTATCATAGTTTTAGGCGTTTATTTTTATGAAAAATAAATATACTATATAAAAATGGAGATTTTATGATACTAAAAGAGATTAAACATATAAATTATATTGTATTTCCTTTAATTATATCTAGATTTTGCTCATTTTTATTTATTTTTATAGATCAATGGTTAGGAACTATTATTTCACAAGATGGTTATATTGCTATAAGTGTTGCTGGGCAAGTATCATACATAGTTATTGGAACTTTTGGCGCTATTGCTATCCCTTTAAATATATTGGGCAGTAGCTACTTGCAACAAGGTAAAACCAGAGAGTATGAAACTTTATTCAATACCTCTTTTTTTTTAACCAATATTATTGGGTTATCTTTAGTTTTTATTTTTTTTATTTTTTCAGAGCATATATTTAAAATATTTTTTAAAATAGAACCTGAAATTTTAAGATTAACTGTTATCTATTTCAAGGTAATCACAATAGAGATTTGGATAACTATGTGTCTATTTATCTACTCCTCTTTTTTTAAAGTTCAAGAGAAAACTAAAATAATAATGGTGGGAGTTTTTATAAACAATGTGGTGAATATCTCTATCAGTGCAACACTTGTCTTAGGGTTATTTGGATTCCCAAAATTAGGAGTGCTTGGAGCTGGTATTGGAACTGTAACTGGAGGAGGAGTAAACCTACTTTTATACTATTTATACTTCAAAAGAAAAGCCTTTTTTAAATTAAAAAACTCCTTTAATTATGAGGTTTCAATTAAAATTTTAAAAAAATATATACCTATTTTAACACAAGATTTTATTGAGGATGGGCTTTTAACTCTGATATTAACCTATATTTTAGCATATATAAATCCTTATCTATTGGGAGAGTTTAATCTTCTTGGAACTATTTCAAATTTTTTACTAATTGGAACATACTCATATGCCATAATCTCTACAAACTTAATTATTAAAAACTCCACTTCTATTTATAAAAAACTAATTCCTCTATTAAGTTCACTCTCTATGACAGTGGTTTTTTTAATTTTTACATCTATCCTACTCCTTTCTAAAAACTATATATTTAAACTTTATACAACACAAACATGGGTTATAGATTCAATTTTTCCTGTTTTTTTCATAAATACGATATTTATTTTCCCAAATATTTTTTTAGAAATATATAAATATGCGTTAAATG